>Ga0310786_10000290_pt1 | contig 84107 bp, 33 predicted proteins | sample AusTroGonzalo_MG_FD_203881 | JGI IMG/M metagenome (GOLD analysis project Ga0310786, IMG submission 203881) | Bovine rumen microbial communities from tropical cattle in Woodstock, Queensland, Australia - Gonzalo_03 (v2) (version 2) | ecosystem: Host-associated > Mammals > Digestive system >... | reverse complement strand
AGTGGCTTGTCGTATTCGTCAACGAGGATAGCAACTTCTTTGCCCATGCGCTGTGCAAGAGTCCTGATGATATATTTGAACCGTTGGGCAGGGTCGGTCGTTACTGACTTGATGCCATATTTCTCTTCCCAATCAATGAGGTTGGAATTGAGTGCCTCTAACAGACCTTCCACTGAACCATACAATCCAACATTCAGATCCAAATAAAGCACTGGATACGACTCCCATGTCTGCTCCAATTCGGCAATGGTCAGACCTTCAAAAAGTTCCTTCTTCCCTTCGAAGTAAGCCTTCAATGTGGATAACAGCAGACTCTTCCCAAACCTTCGCGGACGGGAAAGAAATACATATTTCCCGTTATGGACAAGGTAGTAAACAAGTTTGGTTTTGTCGACATAGGCAAATCCATCTCTGCGCAGGCTTTCAAAACTCTGTATTCCAATGGGCAGTTTCTGCATGACGAATCTCTTTGATGGTTGGACTGCAAAATTACTATCTTTTTCGCATAAAACAAAACATTTTTCAACATCTTACCTGCACACTACCACGCGGCGTTTCACCATACCGTTGACGGTGTTGATTTCAAGCAAGTAAATTGAGGGAGCCAAACTATTCAAGTTGAGCATAACGCTGTTTGCACCGTCTGTCTCCACCCAGTCTAGAACTTGTCCCATCATATTGGTCAGGCGGATGCTCTCGATGCCTTCGGCCTCAATGGTCACCGTGCCCTTTGTGGGATTGGGATACACATTGACTTCAACATCGTGTTCGTCAATGCCGAAGTAGTCTGCATTGATTTCAAAATGCTTCTCCATCTCTCCACACGAGGACGTGTTGAAACTCGCTGTCAAGACCGCACTACCAGGCGTCGCAGCCAACACACGGCAATAATTGTCTTGGCTGTCCACAATCCGCCAATCAGGATTGCTGATGCTCCATTCGACATCGCCAATGACGCCTGACATGTCAATCTCATAGCGGTATATGCCACTAATCAAGTTGGAAGCTGCATACACATCGTGGCCACCCGCAATCGTGCCAATCTGATCGGAATTCCTAATTTCAATTCTGGTAAAATGCACTATGCTATCGCAATGTCCCATGGTAGAATACACCGTATCATGATACACCTCGTAGACACCATATTCATACACGACGCCGCCAAGCGAATAGCTGTCGCAAGCGTAAATATCTGGCTCGTTGACGATTTGCGGCTCATTCAAATGGAACGTAAGCACCACCGTACTATCACAGCCTTGCGGCGTCGTGAACGTATGCGAATATTCCTGTCCATTTTCCGAGCAATAATGCTCATACCAGTTGAAAGGCTCGCAAGCATAGTGGTCGATAGGAACAAAAAGCTCATCAGAGAGGCTGAAATGCATGGTAACGATACTATCGCAGCCATATTGTGAAATGAACACATGGGTGTACTCGTCCCCTTCCTCTTCAAAGAAATGTCCGTTCCACCACACCGGCTGACATGACACCATACTCGTGTCCGTTTCTATCAGCGGGATGATGTTCAGCTGGTGCGAAATGATACTGTCGCAATGCGTGACGGCGGTCTGCAAGGAATCGTAAACGACAGCATCTTCATAATAAGCCACGCCGTGCCACACAAAGCCACTGCACTCCGTCATCGGATCGCCTTCCAAAAGAACATCATGACCTAATGTCAACTCAAGATAATACCACGTGTCGCAGTCATCCTGACCGACAGCGGGCACAAACACCGAGTCGCGCACGGACTCATAATAAACATGCCCAGGATTCATCTCCCACTCGTATGAGCCACAGGCAATTCTATTGTGCGTATAGGTGGAATAATTACCAAAATCGAGATTCAATTCCACAATGCTGTCGCAACCGTTTACGTTCTGAAGCGTATCCCAAGCATATTGCGTCTGTTCCGAACGATAGAAGGTACGGCCATGCCACACATATTCATCATGACAGGAGGTGATTGGGTCAATGACATAATCGCTGTAGTTGATGACAAAAGGTTGGTGAACGATGTGGAAACAAGGTTCATACACCTCATAATCAACCACACAACTTTCTGTAACCACTTCTCCCGAGGGTAACTCATAAGCATCGCAGGCAACGATGGTTTCGAGCCATTGGTCTTCGGCCGAGAGCACCGTGATGTGTACTGGTCCAATAATGTCAGTGCCGCAAGAAGTATGCGCATAATAGCGAATCCAGCAGCCATTGTGCGACATCTGCATCGGCATGGCTGGATTGATGCCGCCATACGTCCCGTTTTGCGTGTTGGCCATCTGCCACTCCGCTACACGGTCGTTTACATCCGTATTCCTCCATACCACATCGACTTCGGGGAGGTCCAAGGGATTGTTTTCACAGACTTGGAACGCACTCAACTGCCCCACAATCTCGGGGACGCCATTCACTCGGAGCTGCACTACATTGCTAAACGTGGAGTCGCAGCCATTGATGACCGCAAAACGGATATAATAGGGATTGGCATTATAGTCAAAATGATGGCTCGAAGGCTCAAAGGGATGGAAAGGTCCGTTTGGCGAGGTGGCATAATCCCAACGGGTACAGCCACCCTCATTGTGATTAATCTGGTATTGGGGCGTAGTGATACTCAACAATTCATCCGAGCAAATTTCAGAAGGCGTCTGCAGGTTGCCATTGATTACCGGCGCGTTATTGATGGTCAAGTTCAAGGTGAAAATGCTATCGCAAACAAGCGGATTCCCACTGACAATCGTATAGGTATCGGTGCATGAAGCATAATAGGTCTGCCCATTCACAGGCCATGTGTACGACTCACACTCGCTAAAACTCTGTGTTTCAGTGTAGGCATCACTCATGATGAAATGCAGATGCGCCGTAATCGTACAGCCATTGGCGTTTTGTACCTGTGCCTGATAATCGCCCGTATGGTCGCAGGTAATGCCGTTCCAAATGTAAGTGTCACAAGCCGTGATTTCTTCATAGGTTGGTTCGGTGGAATACACCGTGACTTGTGCCGTATTGGAGGAATAAGCAGTACCACAGCCATTGACCGCCTTGTAACGGATGCTGCACCCATTGTAATCAAACGGGATATTGCTGTTGGTCAAAGGTTGCCATGTGCCATTGATTTGGATTTCCCAACTGCCTGTACCTTGGTTGGTATGCCGCCAAGTGACAGAAGGCGTTGTCAGGCTGAACGACTGTCCCGCACAAATGCCAGCCGGTGTAGTGATATTGCCCACCAAGGGGATGTCGTTGACCGTAACCTGAACGCTGGGGCTATAGGTCGTGCCGCAGTCGTTCTCGGCAAAGTAACGAATCCAGTAGTGATTGTAGGTATATTGTACATTGTTGTTATTGAAAGCGTTATAGTTCCCGTTTTGAGAGGCCGCAATCTGCCATCCCTGGTCGGTGATGGTAGCGCCGTTGGCTTGAATGGTGGGCGTCACCAAGTTGAAACTCCCGCCGGCACAGATAGCTGTAGGCGTGGCAGGCGTGGCAATGGTCGGGGCATCGTTGACGTGAATCTGGACGGCATTGCTGGTCGCGCTACCACAGTTGTTGCTGACTTTGTAATGCAGATACCATCCATCGTAAGTCCTCGGCACATTAGTGATGTTAAACGACTGGTAAGTGCCATTCGCCGTCTGGCTGATTTCCCATGCGCCCGTACCTGTTCCATCGTATGTCGGAGCCGTCACGTCAAGGTCATCGCCGGCACAGATGGCATCAGGAGCCGCTAATGCGCCGACATTGGAAGGAGCCACATTCACCGTCAGCTGTCGGGCGGGCGTACTATACACATAGCCACAGCTGCCCTCCACCATGTAGCGGATGTACCAGCCATTATAGGTTGCAGAGATATTGTTCAAATTGAAAGTAGTGTATTCGCCGTTTTCTGTCGGGGAAGCCACCCAACCATAGCTTAAAATCTGTGAGCCATTGGCGTTATAGGCTGGAGGCGTCAAGGTCAAGCTTTGACCAGCACAAATCGGTTGAATTTGAGGTGTCTGTCCCGAAAAACTCGGACCGTTGGTCACCGTGATCTGGACAGCGTTGCTATGTCCTTCGCCGCAGCCGTTAGAAGCCGAATAGCGCACCCATTTGCCGTTCATCGAAAGAGGGATGTTGTTCGGGTCAAAGGTCTGGAAAGAACCGTTTTGGGATGAGCTGTACTCCCATTGTCCCGTCGCGCTCGGGTTCACCGAAGGAACCTGTATCCCAAGAACACCACCCGTACAAATCGGGCCAGGCGCCGTGATGTTGCCCACCTGGGGCGTACTGTTCGTGTTGATATGCACCCAAGCATCGTCGGTCACACTGTGGTTGGTCACCCGATACTTCAGTTGGTCTGTGGTATAGTTACCTCCCGAAAAGGTATATCGTATCTTCTTATTAGTCAAAACAGTAGCGGTACCATGCGTTGGCGCGGTAACGATTGTAACCGTAGCATCATTCGAGTTGGGTTGGATAATATCGTTGCCCAATACATCGATGTCCACCGCAACATTCTGACATGCCGACACATCCCAATCATCCACTGCATCAACACTATAGACCACATCAGGAATGAAGGAAATGTCGTCAATGCAGAAGTCATCACCCATGCCCTCGTTTCCCGTATAGGTATCGTAAATCTCAATTATAGCTTGCGTAGCATTGCCACTGTTCCATTTCGTACCGTTATTGTTCCAATCATGCCAATCGTTGTTGGTAGGCAGCGTATTGACACCACCGAAATTTGTCCCATTGATTTTCACTTGCAACTTGGATGGATTAATCTGTCCGTAAATCACCCTGTTCAAGTTGACATATCGATAAGAGACTGTATAATTGGTTTGCGTTGAAACGTTAACCGTTTGTCGCCAAACCACCTTTGAGGGATTTGAGCTCCCACCATAACCATTCACTATCATGTACTTACCATGCGAACCTGAAGGATTGGGCCAGCCCTGTCCTCCTCCATGTCCACTCGTCGTACTATTGATTACATAATGGCCTGCCTCAACGACATAATTTGCATTCACTCGTTGATAATCCGTATAGGACGGAGCGGTGATTTGACCATAAGTGCTATATGCTTCAAAATCGCCGTTTACGATTATATTCTGTGCCGATGCCGTAGTTGCTATTGCTAGCATGAAAAATGGTAAAGCGACAAATAGGCTTACCCTTCTGAAATTCAATGTTCTTGTCATTTTGCTTCAGCTTTATTGGTATACAAAACGCAAAAAACTGCAAAAAGTGTACCAATCAAGAGAAAAATCACAGTTCTCCTGCCTTGTGCTTGGCCCAGAACTCCTTGAAATCGGCGTAGTTCTTCTCCAAAAGTGCGGGCGTATTGAGTGAATAGGGGCACTTCTCGCGGCAGGCGTTGCAGTGCTTGCATTTCTCAATCTTCTTCATCTTTTCGGCCCATTCTTCGGTGAGATAGACGCTTAAAGGCGCCCTACGCAATAACAGGCTCATGCGGGCGCAGTCGTTAATTTGGATGCCAGCCGGACAAGGCATGCAATAGCCACAGCCACGGCAGAACTCGCCACTCAACTCCATGCGTTCCTTTTCAATCTTCCGCCACGAGGCCGACGACAATTCAGGGGCGTGTTCTTGATAGGAGATAAACTCGTCCAGCTCGCTGTCGCGCTGTATGCCCCAGATAGGCAAGGCGTGGTCGAACTGATTGAGGAAAGCGTAGGCCAAAGCTGAATCGGTGATAAGACCGCCCGCCATGGCTTTCATGCAGATGAAGCCCATGTTGTGCTTGTGGCAGGCCTCCACAATCTTCTGGTCTTCCTCCGACGAGAGGTAACTGAACGGGTATTGCAGCGTGTCGTAGCAGTCGCGCTCGATGGCTTCCATAGCCACACTTTGGCGGTGGTTGCTGATGCCGATGAAGCGTACCTTGCCTTGACGTTTGGCCACACGCATGGCATCGTAAAGGCCTTGTTTGTCGCCCGGACGCGGACAATAGTCAGGATTATGGAACTGGTAAAGATCGAGGTAGTCTGTCTTCAGGTTGCGCAAAGTGGTATGCAGGTCTTTCCAAAACTCCTCCATCGTGGTGGCCGCAGTCTTGGAAGCAATGAGCACCTTACTTCTGCGGTCGGCAAAAGCAGCACCGATTTTCTCCTCGCTGTCGGTGTAGAACCGTGCCGTGTCGTAGAAGTTAATCCCATTATCGAAAGCCTTATGTAACAGATAGATAGCCTCCTTTTCACTAATTCTCTGGATGGGCAGTGCGCCAAAACCGTTCTTGTTGACCTTCAGGTTGGTCTTTCCTAATGTGATGATTTTCATGGCCTATGACTTTGGGGGACAAAGATATAAAATATTTTGATACATGCCAACTTTTCGGGCAAAATTTCCGCTGTTGCGCCCAAAAACGCTATCTTTGCAAAAACTTTCAAGATGAAAATCCTCATCCTCAACGGCCCCAACCTCAACTTGCTCGGCAAGCGCGAGCCCGAAATCTATGGCACGATGTCCTTCGAGGAATACCTGCCGAAACTCGTCGAAGCGTTTCCGCAACACGAGATTTCCTACTACCAATCAAACCACGAGGGTTGCCTCATCGATAAGCTGCAAGAGGCTGATGAACAATACGATGCCGTTGTAATGAATCCTGGAGGCTACGCTCATACTTCCATCGCCTTGGCCGACTGCATCCGCGCCATCAGCATCCCCGTCGTGGAGGTACATCTTTCCGACATCACCCAACGCGAACCTTATCGTAGACATTCGTTCACGGCTGAGGCATGTGTGGCTTGTTTTTCGGGATTGGGTTTGGAAGGGTATGATAGGGCGATTGTGGCGTTGGAGACGCAATAAATCGCGTCTCTACAAGGTGAAATCGGAGGATTTCAAGTCGCTAAATTTCTTCTTTCCGCCAAGGATGCTGTCGAAAACGATGTTCCGCTTGTAAATGCAACTTACTAACTGGTGTCCTGTTTGTTTGCGGTTGGCACGAAGCGACTTCAAGCGCTTGTAGAAATCCCGATGTGCCTTGAAGACCATTCGAAAGTCCTTGGGGCATCCCTCAAAGAGGAACTTGAACGCCGCTACCCAATCAAGGAAGATACGGTAAAGAATGGTGCGCCTCACACGATGTTCAGGCAGGTTCTTCACCAACAGCGATAGGTTGTTGCGGAAATTGAGGTAGGTCTTCCTCGGTGAGTTTTTGGGCAAGGTGCCACCACCGATGTGGTACACCTTTGACTGCGGACAGCAATACACCTTATAACCCGCATTTTTCAACCGCCAGCAGAGGTCTATCTCCTCCATGTGGGCGAAGAAGCTGTCGTCGAGGCCACCCACCTGATGGTACAAATCGGCGCGGACGAACATGCAAGCGCCCGTAGCCCAAAACACCTCACGCGGGTCGTCGTATTGGCCTTTGTCTTCTTCCAGATTTTGGAACACGCGCCCGCGACAAAACGGATAGCCGTACTTGTCGATGAAACCACCGCTGGCACCGGCATACTCAAACTGCTCCTTATGATAATACGACAGAATCTTCGGCTGGCAGGCGGCAATCTCGGGATGGGCATCCATCAACTCAATGACGGGTTCAATCCAACCCTGCGGCACCTCAATATCGGAATTGAGCAGCACATAATATTGGGCTTCTATTTGTCTTAAAGCCAGATTGTAGCCCGTGGCAAAGCCGCCGTTGCTGCCATTCTCAATAAGACGAATGTCGGGAAAACTCTCGCGCATCACAGCCACGGAGTTGTCGGTGGAGGCATTGTCGGCCACCACCACTTCGGCCAAGGCGGGGTCACAGCTCGCAATGACCCCCGGCAGGAACTGTTTCAAGAAACGCTCACCGTTATAGTTCAATATGACGACCGCGACTTTCATGCCTTAACGCTTTGGGGTCTTTCGTGTTTCCAACGGCGGTGCGACCACAGCCAATTGTCGGGGTTGGCATTGATAAAACGCTCAACACAGCGCACGTATTTCTCCATGATTTCGCCGTCTGCAGTAGCTTTCGGTTCGTCGACGACCACCTCGAAGCTCACCTCATAACGTCCCCTACCCGTCCTGACCATACTGACGAAGACTACAGCATAGTCGAGTTTCTTGGCGATGCGCTCGATGCCCGTAAACCAACAAGTATCTTGATGCAGGAACTCGGTCCAATAGTCCGACTCCAATCCATGTGAAGTCTGGTCGGCCATCATCAGCACACCATTCTGCTTGTCGCGCAGTTGCATCAGGCGCCGCAAAACCGTGTTGGACTCTATCATCTCCAGATTGCAGTCTTTGGTGCGCATATAGAGCATAAGTCGTTCAAACACATCGTTTTTCACCCTCTTGTAAATCGCCAAACTGTTATGGTCGGCAAAATCAGGTATCATCTTGCCAAACCACTCCCAGTTGCCCGAATGTGGAATAGCATAAAAGATGTTCTTTCCCTGTTCCTGCAAACGAGTAATGAGTTCGGGATTGGTGACGTTGACGCGATTCTGATAACCTTTCGGCCCCATGCGCATCATCTTTGGTGCCTCAACAACGAGGTCGCAAAGATTGCGGTAGAAGCGTTTCTCTATGGTCTTGATTTCCTTTGGGCCTTTTTCGGGGAACGAGCGCAACAAATTCTCTCTCACCACCTTACGCCGATAACGCACGACATAATACGTCATGAGATAATAGAAATCAGACTTCAGATAGAGCAGCCAGTACGGATGCACCGACAGGAAACGCACCCACCATCTTACAATATGGTACCCGATTTTTGCCATCGCTTATCTCGGGTTGTCGTACAAGTCGCCAGCGTGTTTGCCCCAACCTTCTTCGTAGTCGGTCTGGTCGACGCCTTCGTCGTAATGCTCGCCATAGATTCGCGAGTAGACTTCCAACTTCCAGCGGTAGTTGTTCAGCTCGCCAATCACGTCAGAATGAATGAGTTGGTAGTCGTTGGTGGAGTCGTCCTTCGACATGAAGACAAACTTCTTGTTGCGTTGGTTGGCAATCACATAATAGTGCCAAATCTGGTAAGGATAGGCGCCAGGCTCGTTGGGACTGTCGACGATTTGGTCGGGCTGGCCATATTTCAGGAACACATAGCCACGGTCGGTGCGGTAGCCTGGAGTCGCGATGTTCGAGAACGACATGTTGACGCGGCGCACGGCGGCGAGGTAGTCATGGAAAGCGTCTCGAGGATTCATCGGTGAACGAGTGGCCCAGAAATTAAAGAGGTACTGCTGCATTGTAGTCACATCACTAGTGCGCACAAGTGCAAGGGCATAGTCGCGCTCCGTCTCGGTGCTGACAGGCTCAAGGTAACGGATGTAACGGCGCAGCGTGTCGACATTATCGATTTGGCTCACAAAAGTGTTGGCGATGTTCACGCCCGAAAGGTCTTTCATCTGATAGCCCACACCTGGGTTGCTGCGTTGGAAAAAGACGCTGTTGGAGCAAATCACGGTATTGGAGCGGTCGCGCATCTCAACGACGAGGTAGTAGTTGCCCGACGGCAAGTACTGGATATCAATGCTGTTAAGCAAGGGGCTTGCCTTGGCCACATCGAAACGCTTCGTGAAGTAATAATCCTGCATGAGCGACGACGACTCGGCGGCCTCAATGTAATAGCAGGCCATATACTTGCCCTCTTCGTACAGACGGTCGCTGTTGTACAACTCGGCATAGAACTTCAGTTTGTCGGTATTCGCGCTATAAAACGGGAACACACGCGGCACAAAGTCATAACCGCTCTTGGTGCAGGCCGAAGGCGTCGTAGCCTTGCTGTAGCTGTCGAACAGCAGGATGTCGGAAACGGCAGGTGTGTCTTGTGGATAATCCACGTCGACGGTGACGGAAAGGTTCACCGGTGCCCTGTCGCTGCCCTTGTCGGTGACGATGATTTCCATCACATACTCGCCGTTGCTCAACGGGAAACGCTGTTGGTCAACGAAAGCACCGCTCAAATTCGCCGTGTCAGTTACGATGGGGCTGTCTAATGACACTTTGGAAAACGTGGTCTCTTCCCCTTTTCTGAAGGCCGTGACGATTTCGAGCGTCGCCTTGAACTTCCCAGGTTGGAACTCCTTATAGGTCACCGACTTGCACTCAAACGCCAAGGCATTTTCCACGTATGGGGTTTGTCCAGGCACATTATAAGTGGTGGTAGAAAGGAAAGGATTGAGTCTTTTCACTTGCGCATGTGCGGAAAAAGCGGTTAGCGCAATCACAATGATGAAGAAAAACTTTTTCATGGCTATTAACTTTTTGGTTTGTGCGGCAAAAATACCACGGTCCTCAAAGTGTGTCAAGTTTTCGGTTGTGCAAATTTTCAACATTTTTCAACAATATTTCTTTAATGCGTTATTATTCAAATGATTACCAATTATTTCTCAAATAAGATAAGATGGCTTGTTCAAGGGTGGTGTCGCTACCGAGAGCGGCCAAAATCTTCTTGGTTCTGCGGTTGACACCACTATAGGATATGCCCTCCAACACGGCGATTTGAGCATCGTTCATGCCCAACATAGCCAAACAACACTGGCGGAAGTCAGCGGTGTTCAGGTCAGGGAAGTCCTTCAGGAAACGCTGCGAGCAGTCGGTGAAGTTGGCGTTGACCGTCCGCACCAGCTCGATGAAGTCCACCTCTTTCAGTTTCAGCTTCGGGAACAGCCCCACATTCTTGATCATAATGTCCTTCCCTTCCATCATCCCCTTGATTTTCAAGGCAATGTCGCTTTCATTGAAACCTTGCCAAGCCTCATTAAAAGTGTGGTTGGTGACATTTTCCAATCTTTCACGCGTGTCATTGAGTTGTTGCGCCATCTGGCTGATTTCCAAGTCCTTGTCGGCGTTCTCCTGTTTGTGTTTCTCCTTGATGTCCGAAATCTGGTTCTCGATGTGGCTGATACGACTGCGGTTGCGCACGATGATGAAGGCCAAAAAGCCTATGATGGCCACCAGCAACAGCATGAATATCAATCCGATGTTCGATTTCCTATCGGTCGTTTCCACAGGTTTCGGGTTGTTGAAACCATCGTAAAGGTACTCGATTTCCATCTTTTTGGAGGCCAAGCGCGACTCCCGCATTGAGTTCTCGACATAGAAGCGCGTGTAGCGCAACTCCTCGTCTGCCAGACCTTTTTGGCGGCAAATTTCAGCCAATTTTGCGGCGGCATCCACGCGGGCGAAGTGGTCTCCCGTGGCAAAAGCTCTCTTCAGATGCGGATAGGCCGAGTCGTACTGCTGCAACTCAAAGAGTTTTGCGCCCACCGACAGCTGTACTGCTTCCTCCCCGACCGGCACCAAAGCCTCAGCCTCGGCAAAACGCGCCAATGCCTTGTCGTAATCCTTTTCTGCCTGATAGATGGCCGCTTCGTAGCGCATCATGGCCGCGAGGTCGGTGTCCTTCTCGAAATGTGTCGAGGCATTGCGACAGGTCGTCATGGCTTCATCGTTGAAGCCATAGCGGTACAGGATTTCCGACAAACGCGTGTAAGTCAGTGCGGTGAAACGCCGCGCAAAAAGATGATCAGACCAATCTTCACGGGTCTTCATCTGTTTCAGTGCGTTGAGATAATGGCGGAAGGCCTCCACATCGTCATCAGCGAAGGCACATTCCACTCCTTTATAATAATAGGTGTTGGCCACGAGGTAACGCAAGTCGGCATCTTCAGGAAACTCTCTAACGAGGCTGTCATAGAAGACGATGACTGGGGCAAGGTCGGGACTTTGTTCCGTCAGGCAGCGGTTCTTGTAATGTGCCTGCACCTCGCTCAGTTGCAACTCGTTGGCATCCAAAGGTGTGACGGTTTTTCCTTGCACCTGCTCTTTCAACAGATTGAGGCTGTCCAAGGCCGCGTCGGGTTGGGTTTCAAGCAGGGCCTCGATGGAGTGCAGTTCGTTGAAATGGAGTGGTGCCGTGTTAGGCGTAAATGGCGAATGGTTCCTCGTGCAAGCCCCAAAAAGGACTGCCACAAGGAAGAACAGCGTCGTCATTTTCACCGTTTTACGCATCACTTTTTCGCCTTTGGTTTGGTTTTGCAAAGATAGGCTTTTCGCGTGAAATGGGAATTTTTTTCGGGAAAAATCTCAACCAAACGAAAAATGTTGTACTTTTGCAGCGGAGATATGGCTGAGTGGTCGATAGCGGCGGTCTTGAAAACCGTTAAGCCGAAAGGCTTCGGGGGTTCGAATCCCTCTGTCTCCGCAAGGCGGCGCAGGTCGCCTTCATAATGTCAGACCAAGCCTGATGCAGTTCAGGAGAGATGCCGGAGTGGTCGATCGGGGCGGTCTCGAAAACCGTTGAACGCTTTGCGTTCCAAGGGTTCGAATCCCTTTCTCTCCGCTTAAATCCTTGTGAATCAATAAGTTAGATGATTTACAAGGATTTTTGTTTGCAATGGATTTCCTCAAACACCGCCTCCGCCTCGTCTTTTCGCAAATGACAACATATTAGCAATTATGACCATATTTTTAGATTAAATGATCAAATAATATCAGTTGTAAAGAATGATGCGCAAGCACATCGAGATAAACTTCTCCCTGCTTTGCGACCAGTTCCACTTCAGCCAAAACTAGGGCAAGAACATCAACGAGCTCTTCACGAGAATCATCTTCATTTTATTTCTTATTTAGTTCGTTATAACAACCAATATTTTTGCATATCGTCTCTCCAAACCGAAACTCCTGCCCTTCGGTAATATGAATATGCCCAAACAAATGATATTTCGGTTTCGACTTCAAAACGAAATTCAGTATCTCAGGGCTTCCCAAACCTTCGTCCAGAATTCCGTATGGCGGACAATGAGTCACTAGCACATCAATGTCTGTAGGAATATCTTCATCAGCAATCAAAGCATTGCCGTTAATAGAACCAATAACCACACCATCACAATCCATAACAGCATTCTGCATTACCAGTATTCCCTTATCGGTCATAGCTTTTTCAATCTCTTCCGCTTGGTCCAGCTCAAACGATAGCTCATGATTGCCAGGCACAAAAATCTTCCATTTTGCATCCAATCCCGCAAACCATTCGATGAAATCATCATACTCACCACCCTTCAAATCATCTTCCACAGCATCTCCAGCACAAATCACAATATCAGCATCCTCCGACACTTGTAATTTTCTATGGTTCCCGTGAGTGTCTGCAAAGGCTAAGATTCTCTTATTATTATAAATAATCATATTACCAGTATCTCTTTTTGAGATAATCAATTAACTTTGGATACAAGTTCTGCTCTTCGATCGGGGAAAGAAGCTCTTTTGGATCGATTATCTTGAACTTTGTTCTATCTTTAAGCATCTTTACATAATCAGATTCTATCACTCTTCGTAATTCTGTATGCTTTGTAGGAATTACGTTAATATGGAAGAAATCATTGGCATAACCTTTTCTGACCAATTGTTCGCACAATAATGTCTGTCGCATCAGCTCGTAACTCGGCTCAATAAAATATATTGAATGCGCTATGCCGTCAACAGGTACATATAAACGTTCTGAAATTTCAATAAGATGAGCATAACGTTCCATGCGCTTCCTATTTGTCTTATCTGTGCCTTGATACGTCTCGGTATATTTCCATTCAATTGGTATTAACCATTTGTCTTTTCCCTTACGAACAATTACCATCACATCAATAGATGTACATAAAGTTCCTCTCCTCCAACCATCATCTTTTTCACTTAATAGCTCATCATTGTCTAAAGCAAATTCAAATGAAATAAATGAATTCTTGTCTTCATCAATAAGAGATGGTAAAACTTCATCAAATTGCATCTTTGTTGCCTTCTCTATAATGAGTTTTACAGCTTTCGCATCCTTGCGAAACGCAAATAAATGGTTCAAACAATGTATTTGGGATGATACTAAATGCCCCGGAGGACAATAGCCATCTTCCTCTTGTCGCCACCAAGATATATCATGATGACTAAAATAATCTTGAGATGATTGACGAATTTCGGAATATAAATTTGCCGAACTATCTTCAGGACGTAATATGAAATCAATATCTGTGGCTATACCTGTCTTATTACCCTTCTTATCAAATAATGCCCATTGACCTCCATTTTTAGCATCGCCAAAGAAACCTTCTTTGAATAATCTGATCTGCTGTTTTCGCTCTTCGTTATAGAATATTCTTTTCATATCTCGGATTCAATTACATATTTAATATTTTCAAGTTTAAGGTGTTCTATGATATGCTGCTTCCTAATATTGCGTCTTTGATTCTTTTTGTTATTATCCCAATTGTTAAAAATAAGCAACAAAGGTTCGGGGTCAATATCAATTGGTCGCAAAGGTAGATTGGGCAAATTCAAGATATCATGCTTAACATCCCATATTTTTTGATAATATAGTATTAGTTCATTCTTATATTTCTTTATAAATGTGCGATATTTCTCTATTTGATGAACTACTTCGGGGGTGGTTTTATCCTTATTAAGCATTCTGTTATCACCTATTCTCTTTAGTTCAACAAAATGCAACACACCATTTACACACTCGATTAAATCAATTTGTAGATTTACACCGTCATCTGTATAGGCAAATTCAGAATCTAAATGGTTTGGTCTTTTTGTTATGATATGTCCCTTGATAAACGTTTCACTCCATAATTCTTTATTTACCCCTTTCTTCTGTGAATGAAAAATCGGAATTCTTTCAATGATGAAATCTATCTTCTCATTCAACATATCAGCACATTCTACATAACCTTTCCCTTCTCCATAAAGGTATTTAACATGTGTCGTAGCTTGTATTTTTTTATGCTTTGAACAGTAGTGTAGTTTCATTACACTTCCTCCTTCGAAATAGACGTTAATGCTATTATCCTTACGAACATCAATATAGAGATTGGGATCATTCTTAACCTTATTCCACCAAGGATATTTTCCACTCTTTAATTCTGTAAATAAAACAGATTTGGTGTTAAATTTTTCAAATGTAATCTGTGCCATAATTATTTATATTTTTTTCTTAATGATTCTATGGTTTCTTTCATATTCTCTCTCAACTCCTTCGGCTCTATCACCTCCACGCTATCTCCAAACGACAGCACATCCTGCCTGAAATCATAATCAGCCGTCAGGAAATATGAGAAAATGCTATAGTCCTCGTGAGTTTCTTCCTCTTTTTGGCTGATATGCAATGGAAGCGAGCGAAAATACTGTACCTGTTTTCCATAAACCTTCAGCTTGACAATCTCTCGCTTCATATCTGGATAAACTCTTACGCCATAAACACTTCTGAAATAATCAGCTGCCGTAAACTCCTTCGGCATGGTGAAGTCATCAGGAAGCACATCAACCATAAGCATTCTGTCCAACGCCATCATGTGAGGTCCGTCTTTATCGCCTTTATATCCGAAAAGGTACCAACGCCGTTTGAATTCTTTCAGAAAATATGGATCAACAATCATCGTCTCTTCCTCTGTTTTTCTGTAACTCTTGTATCGAATCTCAAGCTTCTTGCTGTCTCTGATAGCCTGAATGATTGTCGCAAGATATTTGTGGTTCGATGGTACATGCTCGAAGAACACCCTGTCACGAAGCGTCGCACTTTCATTGAGCAAGCTATTCAAACTCAAAGCGTCCAACATCCATTCCCTAACACTGTTGCCGCCGATATCATCCAGGTTCTCAATGTAATACGTGTTGTAACTTCTTTCGCAAACAATATCGATACCGAATATGTCTGCAATAGCTGCTACATGGTTTGCAAATGTCCTAGTCGCAAGCTCCTTTCCTTCCTCATTTATTGAGCTGCGCAGCCACAACTCCTTAATCTCTTTTAGGGTCAGTGGTCCATGGCTCTGGAGTGTTTCCAGCAACCAAGTGTACGATTTGAAATAGTTCTTTGCCATAACAAGTGCAAATATAGTAAAATCTTTCTGCAAAAAAGTGGCAGAAGCAAAAAAAACGTCCCACAAATTGTATCTGCCAGAATATTGCAGAAGCGTGCACATAAATTTGTAGCCGAAAACTTCTTTGACATTATGAAATTAGCTATCGTGGGTTCTCGTGAATTTGAGAACTATGACCTCCTCTGCGCTGAGGTCGCAAAAATTCAGAAAACGCAGAAAATTGATTTGATTGTGTCGGGCGGAGCGAAAGGTGCCGACACCCTCGCCAAAAAGTTTGCTGCTCTAAACCACATCTCTCTGATGGAATTTCTTCCCGACTACGACCGCTACGGTCGCGGTGCTCCTCTCCAGCGAAACACGCTGATTGTCAAAAACGCCAACTGGGTGCTTGCCTTCGTCACTGCCTCTTCAAAAGGCACATGGGACACTATCAGAAAAGCAGAATCTGCTCGGAAACATGTAATTATCGTTAAATCTTAAAACTTATGTAATGAACAAAATCGTAATACAATTTTCAATCTATGCCTCTGAAGGCAAAAACATGGATGCGATGGAAGCCCTTCGCCTTTTGACGAAGGCTTACATCAAAGAGTGCGGCAAGAGTTTAGGAATGAGAACCGCACTATACAATGCAGCTGAAGTTTGGTTGTATGAGCGACTGCCCAAACAAAACAACACCCCTTTCACTACAGAACAAAAGGAACAAAACTTAGTTGATTTGATGCCCTTGATTTGTGATGAATACAAACCAGACTATCACGGTCAGTGGGATATATGGACGTTCGACGCCAAGGAATTAAGAAGATTTTGTCTCATGGCTATCAAAGAAGAATGGTATGATAAACCAACATTGCGAGCTCTTTGTTATGGTATTAAAGTATGGCCTAAAACCATCGAAAAATGGGCCGACGAAGAAGCTGCAAAAATATTTGCAAAAGAATAAACGATATGGAAATCAAACAATTAGACTCGAAAGAAAAAATCATCACTTTCTTCAGTGATATTAAAAACACTACTGTCGAGACCGTTGTAAAAGATATCGCAAAAATCAACTCTGCGGATTTCGACTACATTGAAAAATGTCGCCAGTGGTCAATAGAAAATCGGCAGGAGCCACAGCCAATCATACTCTCACCAATCAAGTTCTATCTTTCAACTTGTGGTGGAACTTGCTACGATGGCCTTGCATTACATGATGTTATAGAATCCTCGCAAACTCCCATTGAGGTAATCTGTACTGGAAAAATAATGTCAATGGGTGTTATCGTTGCTCTCGGCACCAAAGTTCGTAAGGCCTATCGTAACACCACCTTTATGATCCATCAAGTTCAAGGTGTTTCAATCGGTTCACTACGAGCAATGGAAGACACAGTTGCTGAAACGACCCGAATCAACGACATGTTATTTCAAATCATCAAAGAAAAAACCAAAATCACCGATGCCCAACTTCACGACATAGTCCAGAACCGCAAAGACTGGTTCATCACAGCAGAAGAAGCACTTGAACTCGGAATAATAACTGAAATAATACCTTAATCAATAGTTCGTTAAAACTTCTCATAGTTTCAGGAAATATTTTTCAAGTTTATGGCGATGTTTTGGATTTTGTTGTAATTTTGCAGGCAGTTGGTCGCGGACACGGAATGAAAAACCAGTGGACTATCAAGACGTAAGGGGCGGGCTTCGGCATGTTCCCTCCAGCGATAACAAAAACAGCCTACACTGTGGATAAGGTTAAGCATTGCTCCTTTCAGGTGTAGGCTTTTTCTTGTTGATTTCAATGTTGTAATAATACTTTCCGCCCTTTTGGAATTGAACTGCCAAGCGGACATTCTCGTTTTTGCCGTCAATATTACATTTGCACTTGAAATTCAAATATCCAATGATATTGGGACCATCAGTTGGCTTCGGTGCACCCCAATTATTATATTTGGCATATTTGATAATATCAGGTAAAACTAGTACTGACGCGGCCTTCTTGTAGTAAATTGCTTCTCCAAAAGCGGTTTTTCGTGCCGAAGTCACAGAAATGATGATTGGAAGTCTTGTATCCAAATTGGTGACTACCATCCCTGAATACTCACTTCTAATCCGTTTGAAAATAATCGTTCTTAGTTGTTGTAGTTTCAACCCTTTCCACTCTTCTGGTGTTTCCGCATTTGGAATAACAGCTTGTTTGTATTTCTTTGCTTTCATAACGAATTATTGTTTTCTGCTGCAAAGAAAAACCATCCGTCAAGACTAAGCCGTTGAACAAACGTTTGTTGTCGACAGTAGTCGTTTGTTGTCGTTTGCTGTCGGATATATTGCTGATTATCAAAAAAAAAGGTTGCACCGAATTTTCAGTACAACCTCTTCCTTTTTTAAGCTAATGTTTAATGCTTCGCCTTCAAGAAGCTGTAATCCTTGCCATATTTCAGGTGCTGCGCCACGAAATCGGAAGGATACTCGACCTTATAGTCAACCACCGCTCCGTTCTCCACGACGGGGACGATTTCAGGATTGATAAAACCGCCGTAAGGCTTCAGACCCAAGGCGTTATAACGCTCCTTGACTTCCTTGTGCAGCTCGGGGTCGACCTTGACGGCGTATTGCTCCACGATGGCCTTGCCTGCGGCATAGTCGCCTTCGCTCTTGATACGCTGAATCTCCGCCAACAACTCACCAAACAGACCACGCAAAGCCTCGAAGTCGTTGATAATGTAATAGGTCTTGCCGTTCTCCACCTTCTTCTCGATGACGTTGGCGTCCTTGCCGTGCTCGTAGCACCACTCGGAGATGAGCTTGCGGTTCTGCATGTGCGATTCGGTGACATCCTTGCCCAACTCCACGCGGGCCAGCTGCGACATCATGCCGTTGCGGATATAGGAGCAATACTCGGCCTTATAAGCCTCTGCATCAGGCATGACACCCAGTTCCACCATCTTCGGGTCAGCCAGATAATACAAACCAAAGAGGTCGGCTCGGGCTTCCTCAAGCGTTGAGCTAAACTCCTTCAGAGCACCAGGCTGCGTGCCAGGCAACAGCTTGCCCGAGCCATGACCCAAGCACTCATGCAGATTGGTATGCACCACGTCGGCGTCAGAGCCATATTTCTTGCACAGATCCACTTCCTCTTGCGTGTAGGCGAACTCCTGTAAAGCACTTCTCGGGCACTCGTCGGCGGCCTTGTCGTAGGCTTCCATCAGGTTGGTGATGGTCACTGACTTGGAGCCATAATCCTTGCGAATCCAGTCGGCATTGGGCAGGTTGATGCCAATCGGAGGTGACGGGAAGCAGTCGCCGCCCAAGGTGGTAACGATGATGCTCTTCGCCGAGACACCCTTGCACTCCTCTTTCTTGAAGCGCGGGTCGACGGGCGAATGGTCCTCAAACCACTGGGCGTTCTCGCCGATGGTATTGGAACGCACTGTGGCCTCCAAATCTTTGTAATCAACGATAGCCTCCCAGGTGGCCTTCATGCCCATCGGGTCGTTGTAGTCCTCAATGAAACCGTTCACGAAGTCGATGTGCGACACAGAGTCCTGCACCCATGCAACATTGTATTCGTCCCAGGTCTTCAGGTCGCCCGTGGTGTAATAGTCGATGAGCTTCTGGGTATAGTCGCGCTGGATGTCGTTCTCTGCCACTTCGTTGGCTTTCTGCAGCCAGCCGATGATGGCCGTGATGGCCTCGCCGTACAAACCGTCAGCTTTGTAGACATCTTCATAAATCTTGCCGTCTTTCTTCACCAACTTGGAATTCAAGCCGTAGGAAATCGGCGTGGCGTCGTTCGGGACACGCATCTTGTCGTAGAAGGCCTCCACCTCGCCCTTGGTGATACCGCCCTCGTAGAAGTTCACTGCCGAGTTGGCGATGATGTCTTCTTCGCTGCTGCGGCGCATCTTATAGAGGTCGCGGTCGAAGATAACCGGCGTCAGGAAGGCGATGAAGTCTTCCACCGTCTCGCCCTCATTGAGCGGGAGCAGGTTGGCGTCGCTGCCCTTCACCAAGTCGGCGAAGTAGGCTTCACTGACCTCGGGGAAGAACTTGTCCTCAGCATAGTGGTGATGGATGCCGTTGCTGAAGAACACGCGCTTGGCGTAGACCACAAAGTTCTGGAAATCGGCACAATCGCGGTCGCCTTGATACGAGTTCAGCACGGCCTCGATGGTCTTACGGATCGTCAAGTTGTACTTGAAGTTTTGGTCAGCGAGGATGTCGCGACCACATTTCGCAGCTTCACCCAAATAGTAGATGTAGCTCTTCTGTTGCAGCGTCAGTTGGTCCCAGTCCGGGATTTGGTAACGCATGATTCTCAAGTCGGCGAACTCGTCCACCAAATACTTGAATTCCTCTTTCAGCTGTTCCTGCGTGACGGACTCCTCTTGTTTCGGCGCACAGCCCACCAAGGCGGCAGCCAATCCAATGCAAATCATCAGTTTTTTCATTTTATTATTTATTTATACAAATCGCTTGGCTTATACAAATCGAAGGGCGGCATCGCAGCCGGATCAAGGTTCTTATAGGTGCCGTCCACTTGGAGTTTCTCTTTGTTGTAAATATAATGGCGGCAGAACCAAAGCAAGTCGTCGACGGTGAAGGGACCACCCATAGCCACACTATGGCCATAGCCCTCGAAACGACGGACAAAATAAGGATAATCAAACTTCTTGAAACGTTCCATCAAAGCCACCGTGCCATAGAAACCGATGCTGAAAAAACTGATATTGTCGTAAGGCACCAAGCGGTCCAACATGCCGTGGAACATCATCGTCGGGGCAGGCGCGTGGTTGCGGTATTGCACCTTACCCTCGTGCGAGAAGATGGCACCGGCATAACTCACCACACCAGCCAGGCGGAAGTCCTCGGGAAGAATGTCATAGTTCAGGAAGCCGTTACAGAGTGCATAATCCACCTGCAAGGAGGTGATGGCACCCGCGCTGGAGCCTACCATCATGATATAGTCCTTGTTTACCTTCAACTCGGCGGCGTGGTCCAGCAGATAGGCGATGGCCGTGATGGCATCCTCGGCTGCCCAATTGACAGCATTCTCAAGAGGCTCGCTATGGAAAATGCTGAGATTCTTCACGCCTTTGAGCCCCAAGCGATAGTCGATGGCGGCCACTTGAAAGCCTTCGTCGACCAACTGCTTGAAATAGCCCTTCTCAAACTCACCGTCGCGATGGCCACCGATGAAGCCTCCGCCAAAGACATAGACCACACAGATGGTACTGTCGTGTACCTGAGCTGGCGTATAGAAGTCAAGGTAAAGCTGAAGCGTGTCGCGTTCGGCATACTGGTAGGTCTTCATGTCTTGGGCAATGCCGCCCAAAGCCATGACAAAAAGCGAAAGTATGAGGACTATCTTTTTCATTGTTGATGGGTTTTATAGTATTCTTTCAGGAAATCAGGCAATTGGCGCAGGGCGGCCTGTTCGCGCCATTGTTTTCTCACCTCTTGGGCAGGCACACCGAAGACGGCCTTGCCCGGCTCGATGTTCTTGTCGACGGCGGAGGTAGCCAGCACGACCGCACCCGTACCAATGACCAAATCCTTATTGATGCACACTCGCCCCCAAAGAATGACGTCGTCTTCAATACGCGTCACGCCAGCGATGGCGGCATGTGCACCAATGAGGCAGTTGTGGCCGATGTAGCTGTCGTGACCAATTTGACAGTGGTTGTCGAGTTTGGTGCCACTCTCAATGATGGTATCGGAGGTGACGCCGCGGTCGATGCTGCACAAGGCACCAATTTCCACGTCGTCGTCGATGACAACACGGCCAAACGACTCAAACTTCTTAAAGCCTTCATTGCGGCGCTGGAAGTAGTAGCCATCCGCTCCAATGACGCTACCTGAATGGATGATGACGTTGTCGCCAATCACGCAGTGGTCGTAGATGGTCACATTGGGATGGATGAGACAGTTTTTCCCGATGACGGTGTGATGTCCGACGAAAGCACCTGGCATGATGAGTGTCCCCTCGCCTATCGTCGCGCTGTCGCTGATGGGCTGCGTCTGTGGCTCAAAGGGACGAAAATGGCGCATGATACGCAAAAAGGCGTCGAACGGGTCAGGGTGCAGGAGCAGTGCCTTGCCCTCGGGGCAGTCCACCTCTTTATTAATAAGGACTACCGTCGCGGCTGAGTTGAGAGCCTTGGCGTAGTATTTCGGATGGTCGACGAAGGTGATATCGCCCGCCTCCACCTTGTGGATTTCGTTCACGCCAGTGATGGGAAAATCAGGCTTACCAACATATTGTGCGCCAATCAGTTCAGCTATGGATTTCAGGGTTGATTTTTGGATTTTCATCGGCTCAATGTTTAGGTTTGACCTTGCAAAAATATCAAAAAAACGAAAAAAGCGCAGAAGAATTTTCCTCTGCGCTTTCAATTTGTATCGCCCGATTAGGCTTTCACGCGTTCGCAATACTCACCCGTGCGGGTGTCGACGCGAATCATGTCATCGGTATTGATGAACAGCGGCACTCTGACCATGGCGCCCGTCTCGACGGTAGCTTCCTTCAAGGCGTTGGTGGCGGTGTTGCCCTTCTCGCCAGGCTCGGTATAGGTCACTTGCAGGACGGTCTTCACAGGCATTTCGGCGAAGAGGATGGTCTCAGTGGAGGCATCGACGACGACGTCAACCACATCGTTTTCCTTCATGAACTTCACGCCCGTGATGTTGTCACCAGCAATCGGGATCTGTTCGTAGGTCTCGGTGTGCATGAAAATGTAGTCCTCACCTTCCTTGTAGAGGTACTGATAGGGACGATGCTCAACGCGGACATCTTCCAGCTTCACGCCAATGTCGAAACGCTTCTCCAAAACGTTGCCGCTTAACACATCCTTCAGTTTGATACGCATGATAGTGTTGCCCTTGCCAGGCTTAACATGTTGGAAGTCAATGCAGAAGTAAATCTTCCCGTCCAAACGGACAGCGCTTCCAATCTTAACATCTTGACTTAACATAGTATGCTTCTTTTGATTATGATTTAGAATTTAGGCCGCAAAAATAGTGTATTTCAAGCAAACCCCAAAGAATTAATGAAAAAATCTATCCCAGAAACTTCACTCGGCAACGGATAAAACCGTATTTTTGCACTCAAATCAAGTTTTATGAGCGAAATCAACGAAGACGACATCTTCAACCAAAACGAAGACCCCATTCCAACCACTGAAAACTATAACGACGACAGCATCGTGCACCTTGAGGACATGGAGCACATCCGTCGCCGCCCGGGTATGTATATCGGCAAATTGGGCGACGGTGCTTCGCAGGACGACGGCATCTATGTGCTTATCAAAGAGGTGATTGACAACTCCATCGATGAGTTTACATCAGGTTTCGGCAAAAAAATCGAGGTAACGGTAGACAAGGCCGCCAAGAAAGTCAGCATCCGCGACTACGGCCGTGGCATCCCGTTGGGCAAGTTGAAGGAAGCCGTCTCACAACTCAATACTGGTGCCAAATACGATAGCAAGGTGTTCCAGAAGTCCGTCGGTTTGAACGGTGTCGGTACCAAGGCCGTCAACGCGCTTTCATCCTATTTCAAAGTGCAAGCTATCCGCGAAGGGAAAACGAGAATTGTGGAGTTTGCTCAAGGCAAATTGGTGAATGATACTGGCATCATACCTTCTGATGGCGATACGGGAACTTTGACCGAATTTATTCCTGATTCCGCTTTGTTCGGCAATTACCATTATGTTGACGAATACATTGAGAAACGCATTTGGAACTACGCCTACCTCAACCGTGGCTTGAGCATGATTTACAACGACAAACGCTATTATTCCAAGAACGGCCTCCTCGACCTGTTGCAGAACAACATGGAAGGCGAAGGCCTCTACCCCATCATCCACATCAAGGACGGCGATTTTGAGGCCGCTTTCACGCATGTCAATGGGCAGTCGAGCGACTATTTCTATTCCTTCGTCAACGGTCAGCACACCACCGAAGGCGGAACGCACCAGTCGGCTTTCCGCGAAGGCTATGCCCGCGTGGTGCGCGAGTTCTACCAAAAGGAATACGAGCCCGCCGACATCCGTCAAGGTTTGGTTTGCGCCTTGTGCGTGAGGATTCAAGAGCCTGTCTTTGAGGCACAGACCAAGACCAAACTCGGCTCCACCCACCTTGCACCCAATAACCCCGATGGTTCCAACGATAGCCCGGTATTGAAAACATACGTCTTCGACATTCTGAAACGGCATTTGGATAACTATCTGCACAAGAACCCCGAAACCGTCAGCGTCTTGCAGGCGAAAATCCAAGCCAACGAGAAAGAACGCAAGGAGATTGCCGGCATCAAGAAAGCCGCCCGCGAGAGTGCGAAGAAAGTCAGCCTGAACAACCGCAAGCTCCGCGACTGCCGCATCCACCTCAACACCAACCACGAGAAACGCCTCGAGAGCACCATCTTCATCACCGAGGGCGACTCCGCCTCGGGAAGCATCACCAAGAGCCGCGATGTGCAGACCCAGGCTGTGTTCAGTCTGCGTGGCAAGCCACTCAACTGCTTGGGCATGACCAAAAAAGTGTGCTACGAGAACGAGGAGTTCAACCTGCTGCAAGCGGCCTTGAACATCGACGAGGACATTGAGAACCTGCGCTACAACAACATCGTCATCGCCACCGATGCCGATGTGGACGGTATGCACATCCGCCTGCTGATGCTCACCTTCTTCCTGCAGTTCTACCCCGACCTCGTGCGCAACGGCCATGTCTATATATTGCAAACGCCGCTGTTCCGTGTCCGCAACAAGAAGGAGACCTACTACTGTTACAGCGACGAGGAACGCATCGCCGCCAAGGAGAAATGCGGCAAACAGGCCGAAATCACGCGATTCAAAGGTCTGGGTGAAATCTCCCCCGACGAGTTCCGAGGCTTCATAGGCCCCAACATGCGTTTGGAACCCGTCATCCTGCGCTACGACTTTGGCATCAAGGAACTGTTAGAGTACTACATGGGCAAAAACACCATGGAGCGACAGAAGTTCATCATCGACAATCTACGGATTGAGGATGACTCGGAGATGGATAAGATGTGATTAATGCTCGCAGACAGGTCGAATGGGAAAACCAGTGTAGCGGTAAACCATACCACTCAAGCCGGCACTGTAGAACCGAGTGAGCTCAAGATACCAGGCGTCATACGGACTGCCTGCAGTGAGAGAACTTGTCCAGTAACAGCCCCACGAGCCAATGTCGCTGAGCTCGTTGTCCAAACGGCAGCCCGCAGCAGGCAGAAAGAGAGTTTTGCCGTTTCTTGCAGTAAACAATCTGCCGTTCACGCCGTTTTGGGTCGTCCATTTGTTGGTGGTGTTGTCTAGCAGTTCTTGACATTGCTCCTGAGTGGGCATACTCCATCCGATGCCCCAGTTGGCCGTGGCTGCGTCATCACCTGCCTGTAACACGGTCAGGTTGTCGGTGAAACCGTTGTAGCCATAATCAGTGCTGCCGCAATACTTGGTTAGCGTATTCCATCCATCTCCACCATTGCAGTACTGGTAAGTACCCCAGTTGTAGGTGGTCTTCGTCGTGGTCTCGCCCCAAGCGAAGTAGTCGCCATAGTCTTCAGGGGTGGTCGCACCCACATTGCAAGTGGCCCACAAAGTTCCGCTTGGCAGGCGAAGATCCACATACTCGTGGCCATTGAGCGTGTTTCCACCTCCACCGTTATTTCCTCCATTATTTGGGTCGTCGGTTTTAGTACATCCAGTTGTAATTACCACTGCAATTATCAGCATAATGGCTGAAATGACTTTTGATAATCTATTCATAGCTATTTCGATTTTATTGATTTGCAGATTTACTTTTTTTGTCTTTCTATTCATGCTGCAAAATTAGCAAAATTTCACATCAACTCCAATACTTACCACAAATAATCGTACCTTTGTCCCCAACAATCTTGAAATCATAAATACTAATCGTAATGAAAAAACTCACCTTATTAATCATGGGCACTATCACCCTTTTCGGCTGCAACCAACAACAGCAGCCCGCTGAACGCTATTCCGTCAAGGCTTACCCCGAGACGCGAAAGGACACCACCGTCGTTGACGACTACTTTGGAACGAAGGTCGCCGACCCGTACCGTTGGCTTGAGAACGACACCTCCGCCGAAACCGCTGACTGGGTCAAGGCAGAGACTGAAGTCACCAATGACTACTTGAGCCACATCCCCTTCCGCAGCGCCCTCAAGGACCGCCTGACGGAATTCGTCAACTACGAGCGCTACAGCATGCCCACGAAGAAACACGGCCGTTACATCTACTCGAAGAACGACGGCCTCCAGAACCAAAGCGTCATCTACATGCAGGAGACGCTTGACGGCGAGCCCACCGTGCTCCTCGACCCCAACGCCCTCTCCGACGACGGCACCGTCTCGTTGGGCGGCATCAGCTTCTCCAACGATGGCAAGTACATGGCCTACACCATCCAACGCAGCGGCTCCGACTGGGTTGAGATTTACGTGAAGGACATGGCCACCCTCGAACTCCTCCCCGACCACATCGAATGGGCCAAGTTCACGGGCGCCAATTGGTACAAGGACGGCTTCTTCTACGCCGCCTACGACCGCCCTGAGGAAGGTAAGGAATTCAGCAACGTGAACGAGAACCACAAGATTTACTACCACAAACTCGGCACACCGCAGGAACAAGACGAGCTCTTCTATTCCAACCCAGCCCAACCGCGTTATTTCCATTCCATCGACTTGACCGAAGATGAGCATTACATGTTCCTCTTCGAAAGCGGTCAAGGAGCTGGCAGCACACTGTGGATCAGGGATATGCAAGACCCGAAGGGCAAGTTCGTGCAGATTGCAAACGACATGGACTATCAGTATAGCCCCATTGACGTGATTGACGATGTGCTGTACATCTTCACCAACTATAACGCGCCGAAGGGCCGCATTTGCCGCGTTTCGGCCAAGGCTCCGCAGATGGAGAACTGGGTCGATGTAATTCCCGAGAGCGAAAACGTCATCGCTGGCATCAGTCTGGCTAACGGCAAGATGATTGTCACCTACGACAAGGACGCTGCCAACCACGCCTACGTTTACACCATGGACGGCGAGCAACTCCACGAGATTGCCCTGCCCACCTACGGTTCGGTCGGCTTCAGCAGCCGCTACGAAGAACCTGAAGTGTTCTACGCCTTCACATCCTTCACTTTCCCGACCACGATTTACCAATACAACATCGACGACAACACCTCGACTGTGTTCCGTGCTCCCGCCATCGACTTCAAGTCGGACGACTACGAAACGGAGCAGGTCTTCGTCACCTCGAAGGACGGTACCCAAGTCCCGATGTTCCTGACTTACAAGAAGGGCTTGCAGAAAGACGGAAAGAATCCCACCCTGCTTTATGGTTACGGCGGCTTCAATATCACGTTGAATCCTGGCTTCAGCACCTCGCGTCTGCCCTTCATCGAGAATGGCGGCATCTATGCCCAAATGAACCTGCGTGGCGGCAATGAATACGGTGAGGAATGGCACATCGCTGGCACCAAGTTGCAGAAGCAGAACGTCTTCGACGACTGCATCGCTTGCGCCGAATACCTTATCAATAACAACTACACCTCGCCGAAGTATTTGGCACTGAATGGCGGTTCCAACGGCGGCTTGCTCGTCGGTGCGGTCGTCAACCAACGTCCTGACCTCTTCTCCGTGGCCGTGCCGCAAGTCGGCGTGATGGACATGCTGCGTTACCACCTCTTCACCATCGGCTGGAACTGGGCCAGCGACTACGGCACCAGCGAGGACGACGAGGCCATGTTCAAGGCTTTGTATGCCTACTCGCCGTTGCACACCATCCAAAGCGGTGAGAACGTACATTATCCTGCCATCATGGTCACCACTGCCGACCACGACGACCGCGTAGTGCCTGCCCACTCGTTCAAGTATACAGCCGCCTTACAATCTGCCAAAACCGGTCCCGAGCCCAAGATCATCCGCATCGACACCAAGGCTGGACACGGCGGTGGCAAACCCATCTCGAAAGTTTTGGAAGAACAAGCGGACATCTATTCGTTCATCCTTTATAATATGGGTTTAAGCTATCCAACTGACAAGAAATAAACATCCATTGATAAAAAAATCGCCCGACGGAATTTTTCCAACGGGCGATTTTAATATTTTCCTATCTTTGTGCCAAATTTATGACCCATGAAAAAACTTCTAATCACCCTAATAATGCTTTTTGGCATCGTCTCTTTGCAGGCCCAAGAAAACAGATTCTTGAAAAAAGTACATTACTTTCTGACCAAGCCCGATGATGTCGACTCGACACGGATATACCAACCCAACAAGGCTTGTTTCGCGGTGGGTCCGTTCTTTTCAGTACAAAGGGCTGGCTTCGACGTAGATGTCAACTTCAGCGTCAACTCGAATGAGATGGAATCAGTCACTGGCGTTTCGAGATTCAGCATCAGCGAGACCCCATGCAAGAAAATTGGCGTTGAGGTGGACTATGGCAATATCGGGTTCGGCTACAGCCATGAAATTGGGGCTCCAAGCGCCACAACAAAGAGGTCTTTAGATTTCCACATGGTCGGCAGGTCATGGGGAGTGGGATTGAATTATTTCAAAATCTCGAATCCATTCACCTCGGGGCTGACGCTTTGGGACGAGCATGACAACGTTACTTTACAGGATGAATTCACTACTGACGAGCTGGCAATAATGCGAAGTTTCACCATTGACGGCTACTACGTCTTCAACAACAAGCGTTTCGCCTACCCTGCCGCTTATAAGATGGGCATGGTACAACGCCACACAGCAGGCTCATTCATGCTAACAGCCCGATACATGCAAGGCGACCTTTACAACACACCCGAAGCCGCCTGGGATTCCTACAACCTGTTGGACTGCTTCTCCACGATGCAAGCCTCAATAGGTGGCGGCTATTCCGTCAACTTCGTCCTTTGGCACAAAGACCCAGTAGGCCCTCGCGACGAAAAACTACGCAACCTCACCGTCAATCTGACAGCCATGCCAGTGCTTACATTTCTCAATTACCTGAAAACCATTGAATACGTATATGATGAGCATAACGTATATAATGGCAGAATATTGGACAGGGCATGGTGTCGTCCGGTGCCAAATTACATCGGCAGTGCGGCCGTCAGCCTTACCATGTGGCGTTTTTATCTATCAACTCAATTCACCTATAACAGGTTCTATTTCCGCAGCCGCGATGCCTTCGATACTAACCAGTTAGAAATCCCCGACTATGTGGATGACCTCAGCTTCCGTGGCATCTTCCACGATTGGATGCTGAAAGTGCTCTTGATATACAGGATCTAACCTTATTCCATCACCAGTTCCTCATACGCGTAAGTGACCTTCTCCCCTACGTTGACCACCAGATAACTTGGTTTTCCGCCATCGTTGAGGTTGTCGGTCATCACATACTGCACGCCACCGAATTGGCGTTGCTCACGGGCATGGAAGTGGCCCATCAGCACCAACTCGACATTGCTGCGGCTCATCAAGTCCATGAAGGCGTATTGCTCGTCTTGCGGCAGGTTGGCGGCCGGTGTCGTGGTGTAGTTGTACGAGGTGCGGAACAACCAATTGTGGCTGACGACGAAGCAATGGCGGTAGTCGGCGCGGTGTGAGAGTTGTTCCTCAAGCCAATCCAACTGACGCTTGCCGTGGGTGCCGTTACCCGAATCCAAGAGGATATAAAGGTCTTGGAAACCACCAACGGTCTTCACCGTCACGGTGTAGGTCGAAGTGTGGAAGTATTGCTTGTAATAGGTAGCGCAATCATAATACAAATCGTGGTTACCGATGACGGGGAAGCACGGGTCGTCCTTGGCCTGGGTTTCAGTGTTGTAACGCATGGAAGCGTCTACAATTCGATAACCTGCCTCGCCGCTTTCGTTGGCCAAGTCGCCCACGAGAAGGGAGAAAATGCCTTTCGGGTCATTGCGCTCGGCGGTCACATACTTATACAAACGGCTTTCAGGCCCTTGTGGATCGATGCCGTCGCGGTCGGAGCAATGCGAGTCGGAGGTGGAATAGATGCAGTACTCATCGGGAACATTCTCAATGACGGGCATCCCGTTCTGATTGTTGTAGTCGAGCCAGTCGGCAACGCGCTCTTCGGTGTCGCTGCGATTGACGACCATACCGGCAACGTCAAGACGGTTGCAGCTCGTGGCAAAAATAGCGGCTGCTGCCATTATGATAAGGTGTAGTTTTTTCATTGTGTTCATTTTTTAGGTTTCCAAATCAGTCCCACATTGCCATACCAGCCGTTGTATTGTGCCGTCAGGTTGAGCACACCGCAAGGGTGCAAGCCCGCCTCGGCAGTCAAGCGAAGGCCGTTGCCAAAATCGTAGTAGCCGTTTACGCTATAGAAAAACAGCGTGAAACGCTCGATGACGAAGTCCCTGTAGTTCGATACACAGGCGCCCAAGTTCCAAGGATGCTCTTGGTCGAACAGGTTGCCTTCGATGCAGAAGGTGACGTTCATCGGCTCCAAAACAGCCTCCATACCGCCGTTCTTGCGCAACGGAATGGGAGCTGTGTAACGGTTGGTCAAGCCGAGTTGGAAGTTGAAATGACGATTGCGCCAACCGAGGTCGAGCACACCGTTGAACTCCTGCAAGTCGTAATTCGGGAATAGGCGGTAGAGATAACGGTTCTCCAAATAGAGCGTACCGCTTTTCGCCTTAAGCAAAGCCACTTGATATTGCAGGTTCAGGGAATAGCGGCCCAAGGTCGTGGCTTGTAAACCTAAACCGATGTTGAAGTTGTTGGCCAGTTGGTAGTCGCCCAAAACGGCCAATGATGCGCTATGGCCCGAAGTGCGCGTGTAGTCGTACTCGCCATAGGTTCGCAACGTCCATTGTGCCCTCGCCGTCAAGCCGAGGCACATTAAACAGAACAAAAACAAAATTTTCTTCATAGAAATTTGAATTGGGGTGCAAAAATATGCTTTTTTTCCCTACCTTTGCACAAATTAATTAAATCATCATCTATGAAAAAATGTCTACTCCTTTTGCTCTCTGCACTAGTCCTTTTCGGTTGCGGCAGCAAACAACCCGCTGAAACCAGCATCTCAAAGAATGAAGTTGACCTTACTGGCAACGCTTTCCAATCGTTCCGCTTGGGCGGAGAAGTCAAACTGTTGATGGCCGCTGATCCCGACGACAATTCCAAATGGATGATTCGAGCCATCACGCCGTTGCAAAAAGTCGGCAATAATGTCATCAATAACTTGACTGCGGAAATGAACCTGCTTGATGGTAACGGCACCAAGGTTCGTGAAGGTTTCTCGCTTGTCGCCAATGACTTAGCCTCTTTAATCCCTGTCTTCAACGCTTCTCCCGATACGGAAAAGACCGTTGTCTTTTCAGCGGGCGAAGGGATGAAAAAAGACTTCACCTTCCAAGAAGCCTCCGACCTCATCTCGAAAGTCAAGAAAATCGGCTTGACCCTCAACACGGGAATGAGCACTGAGAAAGCTATTGAGAACATAGTTTCCACGACGGAGGAGGCTGAAACTCCGGCTACCAACGAAGCAGAGCCAAACAAGCCCTTGACTCTCAACGACCTGCTGAACCAGCATGGCATTTACGGTATGCTCGCACAATACGACCGTTTGCTGCGCAATGGCGATAAGAAAAAAGCCAAGCAATTAGAAGACAAGCTTTATACCATCGAGAAAAAGGTGAAGAATGATCCTTCCATTCCAAAAAACCTGCGTGAGCGTTTTGTGGATTATATCGAAAACAAGGAAGATGAAATCGAAGACCGCTATTAATCATCAGATTTCAGAATAAAGAACCAATATGAAAAAATATTTTATTAAAAGCATCTCCATACTGTTCACAATCAGTATGTTGAGTACAACTTTGTTTGCCCAGTACGGGCCACAATTCGACAACCGTGGCTTTGAAAACTGGACCACACGTGAAATTGAATCCGTCAGCGAGCCTGTGCATTGGCACTCGGGCGGTACGGCAACAGGCACATGGTCGAGCATGATGCCCAACTCCGTCGAACAATCCAGCCAAACCCGTCCTGGTTCTTCAGGCTCAAAGAGCGTGAGGCTGGTTCCTAGCAGCGTCTTGGGTATTACCGCCAACGGCACCGTTACCAACGGGCGTATTAACGCGGGCAGCATGTCGCCCTCAGGTTCGAGCAATTACAATTACACGCAGCGTTCACAGAATTTGTACAACACCCCCATCACCCAACTCCCCGACTCGCTTTCCGTTTGGGTGTGTTTCCGTAGTCAAAGCACATCCCACAAGGCACAAGTGAAAGCTGTCGTCCATGGCGACGCCGACTATCAAATCATTGCCAATGGCACCGAGAATCCATCCAACATGCATGTGGCCACTGCCGACCAGAGGTTTACCCGCACTGCTGCCAACGGAGGAGCCTACAACTGGACCAGATTGAGCATCCCGTTCAACAATAACGGTCCCTGCACCGATGTGCACTACATCCTTCTCATGGCCACCACCAACGAAACGCCTGGAACAGGCAGCACCAACGACGACTTATTCCTTGATGACGTACTGCTCATCTATAATCCAACCTTAAGCATGGGACAACTGGCATCCACTTCATTCTCGCCTGGCGATGCCATCACCATTCCCTTCACATTGAGTGGAACCATGTCGCCTGAGAACCTCAACGCATCGGCCAACCAAGTCATCGCGCAACTCTCCAATGCTAACGGCAGCTTCAGCAACCCCACCGAATTGGGGCGCGTCACCACCAACACTAATGGCAGTATTACGGCGCAGATTCCCAATGTCGCTGATGGCCAGAATTACCAAATCCGCGTGATTTCCACCAACTATCCCATGATTGGTCAGAACATCCAAACGGTATCTATCAATACTCCGATTCAGACATACACTATCACCGTCTCGGCTAACCCGAACGAAGGCGGTAGCGTCATAGGTGGCGGCACTTACGACCAAGGAACATCCTGCACGGTCTCAGCTACGGCCAACACGGGCTACACGTTCACCAATTGGACAGAAAACGGCAACGTGGTTTCGACTAATGCAAGCTATACTTTTAACGTCACAGGCAACCGCAGCCTTGTGGCGAACTTCCAAATCCAGAGCTACGACATCACTGCTTCTGCCGACCCGACCGCAGGTGGTAACGTCAGTGGTGGTGGCACGTTCAACTATGGTCAAAGTTGCACCTTGACGGCCACAGCCAATGCTGGTTACACCTTTGTCAACTGGACGAAAAACGGCACACAGGTATCCACCAACCCCAGCTACACCTTTACTGTGACCGAATCCGCTGCTTACGTCGCTCATTTCCAAATTCAGAGCTACAACATTGCGGTATCGGCCGACCCGATCACGGGTGGCAACGTCAATGGCGGTGGCACGTTCAACTACGGACAAAGCTGCACCGTCCATGCCACGGCCAACGAAGGTTATACCTTCATTAATTGGACAGAGAACGGATCACAAGTTTCTGCCAATGCCGATTACACCTTCACCGTCACCAGCAACCGTACCCTTGTGGCGCACTTCTCCACGCAAGGCTATGTCATCACAGCCATGGCTGACCCAGAAGAAGGCGGCATTGTCAGTGGTAGTGGCGGTTACAACTTCGGCGAAGTCTGCACCTTGACGGCTACAGCCAACGTGGGTTACACCTTCGTCAACTGGACCAAAGACAATACCGAAGTGTCGACTGAGCCTACCTTTAGCTTCACGGTGTCCGAATCGGCAACCTATGTAGCTCATTTCTCCATCAACAGCTATGACATCACAGCCACAGCTGACCCAGAAGAAGGCGGCATAGTGAGCGGTGCGGACGAATACGAATACGGTGCTTCTTGCACCTTGACCGCTACAGCCAATGAGAACTATGAGTTCATCAATTGGACCAAAGACGGTATTGAGGTCTCCACAGAGACCAGCATCACCTTCACAGTGACCGAATCAGCGACATACGTAGCCCATTTCCGTTACTATGACAACGTTGACGAAGACTTGGCCTCATGCCAAATCTACCCCAACCCATTCGCTTCGACGGTGAGCATCAAAGCTGAAAGGGTCGTCAAGAGCGTCAGCATTTATGATGTTTATGGTCGTTTGGTGAAAGAGCAAAAGGTTTCCGACAGTGTTATTGACCTCGATTTGAGCGACTTGAACGATGGTGCCTATCTGCTCCAGCTGAATTATGGCGACAGCAGTAGCGTGCAGCGCATCATCAAAATAGCACGATGACAGCCGTTTATTCGGAATAATAACGCACTAAACCTTCAGCAGGAGATGTCATGACCTCGCCCATGGTGAGGTCATGGCTTTTTATACATTCCTTCAAAATGTCTTGGAAATGGAAAGCAACAGAACCAATAAAGCTAATTTTCAACGATTTGCAACCTTCAAACCGAAGAACAAAAGCCTTGACGAATTCATCGAAACAATGTAAAATCAGGTCGTGCATGAAAGGATGGTCTTGATGCTCGCCAGCAAATTTGGCGAAGGAAGCTAAATATTTGGACGGCTGCTCGATATGGTACAGCTGTTGGATGAAATCCTTCAATTCCAAATGGAAAGCCTCGTCTAATTGTTGGCGCAGATTTTCGGGCATGAAGCCATAAAAATACGCCCTGACCACTTCCCTGCCGATGTGCATCCCGCTGCCCTCGTCGCCAACGAGATAACCTAAGGAAACGGCTCTTTCTGTGATGGTTTCACCATCGTAAACACAAGCATTTGAACCTGTGCCAAGGATACAGGCAATACCTTTTTCGTGGCCTAATAAAGCATGGCAGGCGGCCATCAGGTCGTGGGTGACGGTGATTTCCGCATTAGGAAAATGTTTCTGGAACACCTCTTTTATTAATTGGCAATTCTGTTCGTTGCCACAACCTGTGCCGTAATAATGAATGGATTGTAGAGACGCAATGCTTTGCGTCTCAATATCATGCAATGCACGGTTAGGAGACGCAAAGCATTGCGTCTCTACGAGGGATAAAATATTTTCAAGGTCATGCAGGTCAGAATAATTCGGATTGAATCCTTGCGTCGCAAAGCGTTGCGCGACGTTCCCCTTTTCGAGGAAAATCCAATCCATTTTGGTCGATCCGCTGTCAATAATGAGCTTCATCGCAAATAATTTTCGGCAAAAATAAAGAAAACCGCGCAAAACCAAGAGTTTTTATTAGTTTTGCAGCCCATTAAACAAACTAAACCTGAAGCAATGAGAAAATGGCGCATTGAAGACTCCGAAGACCTGTTCAACGTGAAAGGCTGGGGAGGAAACTATTTTTCCATCAACGAGAAGGGTCACATGGTCGTAACACCCAAACAAGGCTGTGCCTCTGTCGACCTTCCGGAACTTGTTGACGAGCTGTCACTTAGGGACGTTTCAGCTCCCATGCTGTTACGTTTCCCCGACATCCTCGACGACCGTATCAACATGATTGACTCCTGCTTCAAGGAGGCCGCCAAGGAATATGAATACAAAGGCCAAAACACCGTGGTACTACCCATTAAGGTGAACCAAATGCGCCCTGTGGTCGAGGAAATCGTTAGCCACGGCAAGAAGTTCAACATCGGTCTGGAAGCCGGTTCCAAACCCGAGCTTCACGCCATCATCGCCCTTGGCACCGACTCCGACTCACTCATCGTCTGCAACGGTTACAAGGACGAGGAGTTTATCGAACTGGCTTTGTTGGCTCAAAAGATGGGACGTAAAATCATCATCGTCATCGAGAAACTCAACGAGCTGAAAATCACGGCCAAAATTGCCAAGCGGCTGAAAGTCACGCCGAACCTCGGTGTGCGCATCAAGTTGGCCAGCTCGGGTGCAGGCAAGTGGGAAGAATCGGGCGGTGACGGCAGCAAGTTCGGCCTCAACTCGTCGGAACTGCTTGAAGCCCTCGACTACCTCGAAGAGCACGACATGAAAGACTGCCTAAAGCTCGTGCACTACCACATCGGTAGCCAGGTCAGCAAGATCAAGAAAATCAACGTGGCCCTGCGTGAGGCGGCACAGTTCTATGTGCAGCTCTACAAGATGGGCTATCAAATCGAATATGTCGACATGGGCGGCGGCCTTGGCGTGGACTACGACGGCACCAGCTCCAGCAGCCCCAGCTCGGTCAACTACAGCATCCAAGAATACGCCAACAACGCGGTCTACACCATGGTGGAAGCCTGCGACAAGAACGAACTCCCCCACCCCAATATCATCTGCGAGTCGGGCCGCGCCCTTACCGCCCACCACTCCGTGTTGATTTTTGAGGTGTTGGAAACCACCTCGCTACCCAAGTGGGACGACGACGAAGAACCTGAAGAGAACGACCACGAACTCATCAAGGAGTTGTACGACTCGTGGGACGAACTGAACAAAAGCTCGTCATTGGAGATTTGGCACGATGCGCAGGAAATCCGTGAAGAAGCCCTCAACCTGTTCAGCCTCGGACTTTTAGACCTCAAGTCGAGGGCGAAGATTGAGCGTCTGTTCTGGACCATTGCCCGTGAGGTGAACCACATCGCCAACAGCCTGAAGCGTGTGCCCGAGGACTTCACCTCGCTGCCCAAGCTCTTGGCCGACAAATACTTCTGCAACTTCTCGCTGTTCCAGTCGCTGCCCGACCTGTGGAGCATCGACCAGCTCTTCCCCATCATCCCCATCCAGCGCCTTGACGAATGTCCGACCCGCCTCGCCACCTTGCAGGACATCACCTGCGACAGCGACGGCAAAATCACCAACTTCGTCGCCAAGTCGACGCAGCACACCATCCCGTTACATGCCTTCAGCGAGAAAGAGCACTATTATATCGGCGTGTTCCTCGTGGGTGCCTATCAAGAGATTTTGGGTGACTTGCACAACCTGTTTGGTGACACCAACGCCGTGCATATCTCCGTGGATGAAAAGGGCTACTACATCGACCAAGTCATTGACGGCGAAACCGTTGCCGATGTGTTAGAGTATGTGCAATACAGCCCGAAGAAACTCGTCCGCACGGTGGAGACCTGGGTCACGAAGTGCGTGAAGGAAGGAAAGATTACGGTCGAAGAAGGAAAGGAGTTCCTTTCAAATTATCGATCGGGATTGTACGGATACACTTACTTGGAGTAAAAGAAAAAGGAGCCTCACGGCTCCTTTTTCTTTTAAGCAAACATCTTATCAATCACATCTTGATACTTGGCGATGATGACCTTGCGCTTGACTTTCAGTGTCGGGGTCAGGAGGCCGTTGGCAATGCTCCACTCGTCGGCGAGCAGCACGTGCTTCTTGACTTTCTCGGTCTCGCCCAAGCCCTTGTTCAGGTCATTCACCTCCTTGGCGTAGAGCTTTAACACCTCAGGATGCTTGATCATCTCCTCGTTGGTGGTGTAAGGAATCTTCTCCTCGGCGCACCAGGCCTTCAGGTCAGCGAAACTCGGGATGATAAGCGCTCCGGCAAACTTCTGGTTCTCGCCCACGACAAGGATATTCTCAATCAGCTTGGAGGCGCAGAACTTGGCTTCGATAACGTCGGGGTTGATATACTTGCCGCCCGAGGTCTTGAAGAGGCTCTTGATGCGGCCCGTAATCTTTAGGCGGTTGTACTCGTCAATGACGCCCATGTCGCCCGTGTGGAACCAACCGTCCTCATCGATGACTTCCTTGGTGAGTTCGGGCTGCTTGTAGTAACCCATCATCACGTTGTGACCACGGCAGATGATTTCCCCGTTGTCGGCAATCTTCACCTCGGTGCCTGGCAGCGGCTGACCCACATAACCCACCTCGCGGCCATGCGGATTGCGATTGCTGACGGCGATGACGGGCGAAGTCTCGGTCAGGCCATAGCCTTCAAACACCGGCATCTTGATAGCGGAGAAGAAGCCTGCAATCATCTGCGAGATGGCGGCGGCACCCGACACGATGATGTCGAAGTTCTCGGCACCGATGTTGGCCCTGATCTTGGAATAGACCAACTTGTCGGCGATACCCAATTTCCAGTCATAGAACCAGTGGCGGTTAGTGGCGTCAATCTTGTAACGCTCGCCGAGGTGCAGGGCCCAGAAGAAGATGACTCTGGCAATGCCCTTCTGCTTCTTGCCCGACTGGTAGATGGCCTCGTAGAAACGCTCCAACACACGCGGCACGGCGCACATCATCGTGGGATGCACCTCGCGCATGTCGCTAGCGATGGTACCCAGACTTTCGGCGTAGTAAATCGACATGCCACGATACTGATAGCAGTAATTCAGCGCGCGCTCGTAGGCATGGCACACGGGCAGAAAGCTGAAGGCTTTGTTGGACGTGTCGCTAATGGTGTAGTGGAAGTTCGGGAACTGGTTCATCAGGTTATGGTGCGAGAGCATCACACCCTTGGGAGTTCCCGTCGTACCCGAAGTGTAGATGATGGTGGCGCAGTCCATCTCATCGACGGCGGCCTTGCGGGCTGCCAACTCTTCCTCGTGGGGATGGTCCTTGCCGAGTTGCAGCAGTTGGTCGAAATAGGGATACTTCTCTCTGTTGACCATGGTATAGACCAGCTTCACGTTGGGTGCATCGGGCAAGATGTTGGTCACCTTGTTCATCACGGAGAGGCCGTCGATGATGACCATCTTGGCGTCGCAGTCGTGCAGGATGTAGCGGTAGTCTTCCTCGCTGATGGTAGGATACACCGGCACGTTGATGGCTCCGACTTGACCGATAGCCATGTCGAGCATGTTCCATTCGGGGCGGTTGGTCAGGATCATGGCTACCTTGTCGCCTTTCTCGATGCCCAGTTCGATGAGGGCATAACTCAAGGTGTTGGCGTGTTCCTGATAGCTGCGTGAGCTGTACTTCACCCATTGTCCGTTCTTCTTGCCGGCCAGGGCTGCTTCTTGGTTGGGATACTTCTCGACATAATGGTCCAGAAGGTCGAATACTCTTTTTATTTCCATATCCTATGTTTTACTCGTTCAATTATCAAAGGGCAAATTTACAAAAAATCCAAAAACTCATAAAAATCACACCGATATCGAGAAAAAATTAATCTTCCCGTTTCCGGTTCATTAGCCAATACGCGCCACCCATACCGACAAGTAGCAGCAAACCGCTACCTATCGGTGTGTATGACTGGTCACCATCGGAACCCTGACCACCGACAAACAACCAGTAGTCGTCCGACTCGACACGAGGAGTGCTGAGCTGGTCGGTTTCCTCAATAAAAATCTGCGCTTTAGCCGCTCCTGCCATTAACAACAGCAGGAATGTGACGACACATGCGATTTTGAAACGGTTCTTCTTCATGATTTTATGAGTTTTTGTCGATGATGATTTTCTGAACTTTAGTACTCTTTCCATTGGTGAGGCGCATGAAATACACGCTGGGTGCCACCTTCGGCAAGGTGATTCTCGTCTGACCACCATCCACATGCGTATGCATCAGCACGTGGCCTAGGACGTCAACGAAGTCGAGGTCGCCCTCGCCTGTCACTACACATTCCGAACCATGGAAGACGATGAAGAAGTCGTCCTCATGTTCTTCCACGTCGGTCACGTCGAAGACAATGTAGAACCTTGACTTGTAGTCGTTCTTATGGCCCTCAAAGACGTAGGTGTCGTTGCGGAGCATGTCGTACTGAACGCCCGTGATGTTATCGATGAGGTACATGCTATGGAAGTCGCCGTTGGCGGTGTTCCACTTCATGGTGAAGATGTCGTCTTCATTGGCCTCAAACCACAGCGGCACACGTTCGATGCCTGCTGGAGCGAAGAGGGCGGCGTAGAAGATATCATCATGGTGTGCGTAGAACGATCCGTTACCCACACGGAGTTCTTTCAGCTTGTGGGCACCACCCCACTCGGGACGCTCAAACTCGATGACTGTCACGTCGGCGCAACCATTGTCGCTGCTCAAGTAGAGGTTGACCAAAGGATAAGCTGGCCGCTCCTCTCGGAAATGACTCCCGTCTCCTACTTCAGCACGCGTCTTCAACATGCTCTTCTTGAACTTCAGATTACCGCCACCAGCTGTTTCTGTTCTCACATAGAAACCTTGGTGCGGATGCAGATAACGTTCAGCATAGTCGCCACCTGACGAGCAAGTAGAAACATAATACCTGAAGGCAGAACTGGCACCATTCTCTTCGTTATATTTATCGGCATTATACACCACATAGAACGGATGGTCGTGCTCCTTGCATAACAAGTCGTAGTTGTCCGTATTCGCAGCCACAGAATCAAAGTCCAGATAGGCATGGTAGGGATTACCCACCAAGTTCCAGCCCTTGAGGTAGAAGCCCTTATGTGTCAGCATGATGTTCGTTTCACCAGTGTTCAAGGTGCCGTGGCTCTGCATAAAGGTTCCTTCGGCAATGGCTCCCATGTAGCCACGACCCACGATGAGTTCGTCCTCATTATGATTCGTCTCGGCACCAGCCACAGGCACATATTCGAGATGAACGTGAGGAATGTCGCTGTGCCAGTGGTTCGGGCCGTTACGCTTGAAGTTGATCCAGTGGTAAGTAGGTTCGTTCCAAGTGTAGAAGTCCATACCGTAAGGATAGCGGCCTTCTTCATCGGTGTTCTCGATGCAGCCATGACCGAACCCAAAGCCAGTGACATTGCTTCCAGCGTTGGCCACACGGCTCGGGAAGTAACCGTCAACCCAATCGCTTCCTGTTGCCTCCGTCAAATGTCCGTGTTGGCTCAAGCTGTTTTCCCAGCCCTTCATCCAGTAACGGATGTCGCCGTTTTCTTGGCCATTATTGAGCCAGCTGAACTCCATGGGCTTGTTCTCCCAGATATTGTTTTGAGGGCCACCGTTCACATTGTCTCCCTTATAATCGAAGCCCAAAGGCGCATTGCTCAACGGCGAGGAGAACATGTGCCAGTCGCGGGGCAAGAGCTCGCTGCTACCACCGAGGCCATAGTTGACGCCTGGCGTGGCAGTGGCATGACCAAACGAGTTGTCGAAGGTGATACCGACATAGGTGTTTCCGCAGTTCGCCAACGTACTATTGTCGACGAGGGAAGCATGTTCATACACGCTCACCTTCGCCTGTGTGATGTTGGCTGCGGCCACCGCTTCGCTTTCGGTAATGTCGCCGTAAACGAAGAGGTAGTCAGGAGAAGTATTATCACGTATCAGGGCGCTACTGAGTTGGTTGCCATCGCGCACCATACCGCCATACTGCAAGGCGCGTCCACCAGCGTAGGTACCCACGCTGCTAAATTCGCCTTGGTGATCCTCGTCGGAGAGCAGCAACACAGGATAGTCGCGGTTGATTTCCGACAAGGCCGGACGTGCCCAACGGGCATACTTGGGATCCTTATTGACCGTCCATCTGTTCAACAGTTGGAACAAAGTGGTGTCGGTATCACTTACGATGCCCATAACCTTGTTATCGGCGTACATGTAACCGAGGACATCGGCATTCATAACGGGCGTGAAGTGTTTACAATGCGTTTGGAGATGTTCCGCATTATATTGATAACCCGACAAAACATAGCAGTAATCGATGTTATTACCGGTTCCCACCTGATTGACAACGCCGTCAAAGCTCACGCCATCAGCAAGACTGGTATCATGGAAGGTCACATAGCAGTTGCCCATCTGCACCTGATTACCGCTGCCCAACAAACCACCTATCTTGGCATAATTGGTATTCCCATCTTGGACGTCAAATTCTGCATTGGCAAACGAGTTCTCGACCTTACCACTATTGATGGAACCCACCAAACCACCCACTGGGCCTTCAGACGAGGCACCAATGGCGAATATTGGCATGGCCATGGATGAGTAGACCTCGCCACTCTCTACGTGGCCCACCAAGCCACCTGCAATCATGCTGTGGTCGCTGGTGAGATAAGGCGTTTCGATGGTAAGGGCAGCCTCACTGTTCGACACTTCTGCGGTTGAGCCTTCAAGATAGCCGACCAAACCGCCGATGATGATGTCGGGGTCAGGCTCAGGTGTCGCGCTCACTGACTTCACGGAGTGGATGTAACCGTCCACCACGAAGGTGCGCTTGACCTTGCCATCGACGACCTTGCCAAACAGACCGTAGTAGTGCGGGTTATAGCGGTGGTCGCCCAAGCCGATGAAGTCGATGTTGAGGCCACTGATGATATGGCCTTGGCCGTCGTAGATACCTCTGAACGGATGAGCGTCGCTTCCAATCGGTGCCCAGACGTACTGCGACATGTTGCAGTCGCCCAGCTGTTGGACATTGACCTCCAAGAAATCGATGGCCGATTCTTCATTCAAGCCGTACGACTTGCTGATGAGCCATGCGAGACCCTTTTCATCCTTGACCTTGATGCCTGTCAGGGCCTTGCCGGAGGTAATCTCCTCATAGCTGTTCACGCCAGGATTGCTGCGCACCACATTGGCCCAAGTCCAACCAAAATACAAGCGGTTGTCGCCCTTGGCATCTCCTCTATTGAAATAGGTGGTCTTGTTGCCATTGCCAAAGAACCATTGCTGGTCATCAACGATGTTGTTGTGTTTCCAAGCGCTATCGGCCCAGTTCACATTAGCAGGGTTATTAGCTAATGCTACAAGTGAGAGGGTGTTGAACCTGAAGTTCTCATCCGTGTTGCGCTTCGGGTTAGTCACGCCGATGACCGTCGTATCATTCAATTGACCCGTAATGTTGAAGTACTTTTCGAAGGTGGGCAGATACACATTACATTCGACGGCATGGTCCAAACCACTCTTCATACGACGTTGCTTGTTTCCATGGATGGTGACCGCGCCGCTCATGTTCACCGTAGCCGACGGATCCACATAGAGGGCGCCGCCATCGTGAACAGTAGTCGACACATAGTCGGGATTGACGAACCATGAGCTATCGGCAGCATCATGGTTGTTGTAGCCCTTCATCAAGGTCGTGCCACCATTCAGGTTTAGCACTGCTCCACTACGCGTGAGCACCAACGGCTCTGTGGCTCCCTTTGGATTGAAGCTGTTCGGAATCGTATGCTCGAAGCCGTCAAAGCCATCATAGCCGAACAAACCGTCAACCATGACATTGTTCAAGGTCAGGCTTTGATTTTCGCCACAAGCGTTCACTTCCACCAGAGCGCCATAGTTGGCACCTGGATCAGTAGCAATTGCTGGAGCATTAGAGGTCAAGGTATGACCACCAGGATAACGGTACAGTCTCAAAGGTTTGTCAGTGTCAGCGTTCAACAAACCCGTAGCGTTCATAGCCAACTCTTTAGTACTGTTCACGTGACCAACCACATAGATGACGTCTTCCTCTTGGTTGAAGGTAGCATCTTTTATAGCACCCGTCAGCTCATCTTCTTCTTTAGAGCCTGCATAAATACCTCCATCTTCACCCGTGCCACTTATCGTCAGTTTCGGCTTGTTGGGATACAAACCACGGTCTAAAGCCTTGTCGTTCACTCCTATGCCTCCACTTTCTTGTAGTCTGCCATCCACATACCAAGGTCTACCCGTGATTCTCGGGATGCACCACATACGGTATTCCTCCATGTCGCCCTTCCCGTTCAGTTCCATCACATTCGTGTAAGGATACTGGATAGTGTTGGTATAGTTCGCACCGCCGTCGATTTCATAGAAGTTGCGAGAATAGTCATAGCTCAAGAAGCCGCCGTCGACATTATTGACTGGCGTGCCACCAGCGTTGATGCCGCCATTTGCCACCGTCAGTTTCGGACGTGCCTCGGCGAAGCTCTGATGGCCATAAGGCTGGTAGTAGTTGGCTCTCATGCGGAAGAAGCCTTCCAAGTAGCCATACAGTTGTTGAAGTCCTACGTTGTAGCGGACCCATAGCCTTGAATTGCCGGTGAAGAGGATGACATTCTCTTGGGCGGCTGACAAAGCAGGTGTTTGAAGCGTGGTGCCATCGATGTGATACATCTTGATGTTGTCTTCATCAGGATTGGCCGGGTCTTCGGGGTTGATACCAATCCAGCCCCAAGGCAGAGCCGACAAATCTGCATTTTGATACAAGTTGCCTGACGTCAGATAAGAGCTGTGGATGTTCTGGATGGAGTCGATGTAGGCCGGAGTTACAGTCACGCCCGACGCCGTACCCAACACCATCGAGCTGGCATTGGCGAGGCGGAAGTCCTCGTTGATCTTCACCACGGCATAGAGGCTGTCTGACTTGCCGCTGATGTCGCGGTAACCACTGAAGATGACATTGGACTCGTCAAGCACGAAGGTACCGATACGCTGTGCCGTCTGCAAGGTGCGGGTGGCACTCGTCATTTCGCCTGTTGTGTCATCGGTGATTCTGTGGCCATACTTCCTCAAAGTAATCTGACGACCCAGTTCACCTGATTCGCAGTGGGTTCCGCAGCCGTAGAGACCGCCTTGGATGTCCATGTAAGGCGTAGTGTTGCCGTCGGTGTCATAGCCATCGCCATCGATATACGTCTTACTGTAACCCGTAATATCAAAGGTGTTCCAACGGTCAACTTGCTGACCACCGACATCGATATAATTGGATCCGCCATAGACCGAGCCCTTGATGAGCAGGTCGGTAGCCGTAGGTGTTTCTGGTGTGGTACCCTCTGCGTCTTCACGATAGGTGTTGGCCGTCTTATTGGGAGCGCTATTGATGGCATTGGCACCAATGTTGACGCACACGGAGCCTTTCACCTCGCCTGCATAGCCTGCGCCATACACGCTGCCGTCGATGGTGCCGCCCGTGACGTTGACAAACGAAGTCCAATAAGGATCGGTTGCCGATGGTGTCCACGACGGGTCACCTTCGTCGGCGACGTTGCTACATCCAAACACATTGCCCTTGACGTGGCCGCCGCGAACGTTCACCGTCTTCAAGCTGGACAGCGTAACGTCTTCGTCCTTCGAGTTGCAGCCGCCGTACACATTGCGTTCCACCGTGCCGCCATTGATGTTGACCACACGTGCCTGTCTCACATTGCTGGTGTGACCGCCGCCGAACACATGACCATAGGCGTGGCCATCATTGAAGTGGACGTGCGTCTCGCCTTTCACCAAACCAGCAGTCGGGCTCAAGTTGCCTTGGGTGTCCAAGTCGATACCACGACCGCCGCCATACACATTACCCTTGGATTGGTCATTGACTTGATAACCAATCTGGGCGTTGTCGTTGATGCTCACCAAGGTGTTTTGGTTGACGTGGCCGTCCTCGCCGCCGCCAAACACAGCACCGTAAACGATGGCATCGTCTTCAAGACGCACGTCGGTGTTGTGGACGTAGGCCAAGTCGACATACAAGGCTCCGGCCATACCGTGGCTGGAACCGAACACGTTGCCATGTTCAGGATCGAGGTCGCCATACACACCGACCTTACCACCCTTGATGGTCACTTCGGCCAAACCTGTTCCTTCGACAGGAATATATTCGCCATTGGCATCCGTCATCAGATTGCCATTGGCATCGCGTTGGTATTGACCCACGGATGACAGGTTACCACCGCCATACACGTTGCGGCAGATACGACCATCATTGACCACCACATGGGTGTTGCCGTTCACCCTACCCGCCGTCATGCTGTAATGCTCGCCACTCGAGTCGGTGTAGGTATCCAAACCGCGGCCACCGCCGTACACATTACCATGGTAGATGTCTTCACATGTGGCAGGATTGCTTGAATAGGCTTCGCCACCAATCTGGCCACCGTTGATGGTCACGTAGGTGTCTTGCAGCACGTGGCCGTCCTCACCCGAACCGAACACCGAGCCCATGACGAAGGTCTGCTTGCCCTCGGCTTCGGAGATAGTCACATGGGTTTCCTTGACCTTGGCCATATTCACTGCCACAGAAGTAGGATCGCCAGGCAGACCACGGCTGGAGCCATACACATTGCCACCCGTGCGACCACCATTGTCTTCGTGGCCGATGGTGCCGCCGCTGACGTGGACGTAGGTGTAGCCATAGGTTCCATGTTCATCGTCTTCTTTCATCTTGCCGTAGTTTGTATGCCCTGGTGCAGTAAAGTAGATACCCACCGAGCCATTGGCGCCGCCGCCGAAAATGGAGCCGAACATACGTCCGTCCAAAATATCGACATGGGTATTGCCACCCACACCGCCAGCGGTCAGGGCCACGGGGTTCTTACCACGGCCGCCACCGAACACGTTGCCATCGGCGCCCGTGGTGCCCAAGGTACCAATCGTGCCGTCGACCACCTTGACATAGGTGCCCTTCAACACGTGTCCTTCCTCACCACCGCCAAACACGCAGCCCCAAATTCTGTCGCCAGTGCCATTGCTGTAGTTATACTCGTTCATATTCACCTCAACGTAGGTGCTGTCCACATTCGTCCAGGTATTGAAGTAGGTGCCAGGAGCGCCCTTGCCGCTACCGTACACATAACCGTAGCGCGGTCTGGCCTTGATTTCCGTAAAAGTACGTTCCCAACCCACCTGACCGCCAGTCATGATGACGGAGGTATTGCCTAAGACATCGGTCACTTCGCAGCCGCCGTAGATGTTGCCATTCACGTTGCCGCCCGACATCTCCACGCGGGTGTTGCCATCCACACGACCTGCCTTCTTCAAATACCTATAGATAGTTTGGTTGGGTTGGCCCCCTTGTCCTGGTACAATATACGTCAAGGAGTCCATACCGCAGCCGCCGCCAAACACGTTGCCACGGTGGAAGGCCATCGTCTCACTAGGATTGTCGCCAATCACCGCGTCGCCTTGGATCTTGACCAAAGTGTTTTTGAGTACCCTACCTCTTTCGCTGCCGCCATACACTGACGACTTGACCGTAGCATCGCCTTTCACCGTCACTTCGGTTGCCTTCACGTTGGACATCTTCTCCCAATTGGGGTATGTGACGGTATCCAGCAACACACCCATGCTGCCGCCGAACACGAAGCCGGAGCGCGGATGGGTTGACAGAGGCTGGTTCACATCGGTGCCGCCGATGGTACCACCCGTGACGGTGACTTTAGTGTGACCGTAGGTCATTCCATTGCCATCCTCAATCGTATCAAGTACAGGCTGATTATTCACGACACTCAGCACAACACCGACAGAAGCCATACGACCACCGCCATAGATGTTTTCCTTGACGACACCGCCAGCCATATTGACTTCGGTATTGCCTTGCACAACACCTGCAATAGGATTGTAGTGCGGGATGGACGGAGTGCCAGCCAAATAGCTGTCCTCACCCTTACCTGCGCCATACACACTTTGTTCGATAGTGCCGCTATAGATGTCGACCTTGGTTTTCTTGAACACGTGGCCGTTTTCGCCAGAGCCGAACACCGAGCCATACACCGTGGGGCCATCGCTGGGTTTAGCACCCTCGCTACCGATGGTAACATAGGCCTCCGAAACATACGACAAGCTGTCCAAGTAAGCCAAAGGAGCATCCGCCACACCACGGCTGGAGCCGTACACCTCGCCGTTGTGGTTGCCATCATAGCCGATGGTGCCGCCCGTGACGATGACTTCGGCTTTTCCGGTGCCTTCGGCAATAGGATACACGTTCGGACGCAGGTCGTAGGCACCCACCGAAGCGATAGGACCTCCACCATACACGTCGTGCAGCACGGTGCCGCTCTTGATTTCCACCTTGGTGTTACCGTACACACGGCCAGAAGTAATGCTCAAGTGCTTGTCGCCATTGGCCTTGGTATAACGAGCCGTACCACCGCCGCCGCCGTACACATTGCTGTGCCATTCGTCGTGCACTTTGGTCACCTCGTTTTCAACATAGGTATAACCTACGGTACCGCCATCGATGGTGACATGCGTGTCGCCATACACGTGGCCGTTGATGGAGCCGCCATACACATTGCTCCTGACGTTGCCGCCGGTGACACTGACCTCAGTGCCGCCCACATAGGCGAGACGCACCACTTGGTCGGCATCGTCATGGGTAGGAATGGTGTGGACGTTACCCGGATAACCGGTCATACCACGACCGCCGCCCACCACATCACCGTTGTTGTTGCCGTCGGTGCCGATGGTGCCGCCGCTGACGTTGACATGCGTCATACCCGTGATGACTCCGTTTTCATATTCATAACTGATTCTCTGGATCTGTTCAACCAAGGACAAGCCTTCCGGCAAGGTCTCATGGTAGGTGAACTTACCCACCGAAGCCATGGAGCCACCGCCGTACACACGGTTGTAAATCGTGCCGCCGCTGACGGTGACATTGGTGGCGCCATACACACGACCCGCCTTCGGGCTGTAGACGACAGCGCTGCCTGAAGTAGCCGTATTATCGGTACCCTTACCGCCGCCGTAGACGTTGCCACGGAACACGTAGCGACCTGCGCCGTACTCGTCTTCACGCAACTCATCATAGTTACTATCCAGGCCTCCAGTCAGGGTGACGCCTGCATACTCGCCATCCGCAACAATGTACGGATACTTGTAAGCGCCATCACCGCCCAGCAACGGGATACCACCGATAGTACCACCACTGATGGTGACATTGGTGTTGCAATGCACATGGCCGTTTTCACCGCCGCCGTACACCGAGCCTGCCACCTGGGCGCTGCCACCGATGGTCAGGTTGGCATTGTCGCAGAAGGTCATTGCGCTATAGGCCTCGCCTGCCAAACCGCAGCCTGCGCCAAAGGCCCAGCCCACGTTGCCGCCGAGATAGCAGAAATTCTTGTTGATCTGGTCTTGAGAGTAGGCCGTGCCAGTCACATCCTTGGTCATTTCGTCCTTGGTGGGACCCACAAAGGCAGTACCATTGACAGTGACCGTAGTAGTACCCGTACCTGAAACGAAGGTAGGTAGGCCATTGGCACCCAAAGTATAGGTACCCACCGACGACAAGCCACCACCGCCATACACGGCGTGGCGCACCACACCGCCGCTGATGGTCACCGTAGCATTGCCGAACACGATACCCGTGGTATCATTGTAATGACCTTGGTTGTCGATAGGCGTGACACCACGGCCACCGCCCAACACGCTACCAGTGTAGATATGCTCGGCACACTGTTCGTTTTCATCGGTGACGAGTTCTGCCGGGGTAATCCGCTTACCCACGGTGCCGCCCGTCATGGTGATACCGGTGTTGCCCGTGACGTGGCCATTATCGCCACCGCCAAACACAGCGCCGACGATGTAAGTGGTCTTGCCTTCGGGTTGTGAAATCTTCACATCCGTAGTTCCCACGTTACCGAATTTCAACACGTTCTTGCCGCCAGCCACACCCAGACCGCCGCCGAACACGTTACCCGTGAGAGTAGCGTTCTGGCCTGCCGCCTCAATACCGATCTGGCCGCCGCTGATGTTGATTTCGGCAAGACCTGTGTTGGCCGTAGCCACATAATGGTGGTCTGTGTTGTAGGTGAACCAACCCACGTTGGCCACCTCACCGCCGCCATACACCGTGCCCAACACCTTGGCTGTGTTCTTGATGTTCACTTCGGTGTTCATCACACGGGCGAGGCTATCGGGAGCGACCTGCGCGTAATTCGAGGTCAAGGTACCCTTACCACCGCCAAACACGTCGCCGATGCTGTAGTCGGATTGACCTATTTTGGCGATGTTACCCACAGTACCACCATTGACGTTGATGGTGACATTGCCGTGCGCTTCGGGATCTGTTGTAATCTTGTGGCCCTTGGCATCCACGCCGGCGTTGGCCAGACGTCCACCACCAAAGATGGAGCCTTGCAAAATACCATCATCCATAGTGACGTAGATGTTGCCTCTCACACGACCCGCCGAATAGTTGGAGTGCAAGAAGTTACGACCGCCGCCGAAGATGTTGCCGTCCCACGAGGTGGTGCCGTCGGTGCCCACAAGACCGTTCTTCAAGGTGACGGAGGCATCGCCCAACACGTGAGCATCGGAGCCACCGCCGAAGAGCGAGCCGTAGACTCGGCCGTCGGTATCACCGTTCCAATCTGAATTAGGTGTGTAGGTAAGATTGACCGTGACCTCCGTGCTGTTGACGTTACAGTAGTTCTTACGGCGCATGTTGGGGTCTGAGGCCAAACCCTTGCCACCGCCATAGACGTAGCCATTCAAGCCAGTGCCATCGAGCGGGCCGACAATAGCCGTGCCGCTGACGTTGACCGTGGTCTTACCTGTGGTCGGATCGGGTATCAGGTCGATGACCTCATTGTTGGCGCCCATGATGGAATCCGCAATAACACCCACGCTGGCCAAGTCGCCGCCGCCATACACATTGGCGCGGACAGCACCGCCAGAGATGGTGACAAAAGTGTTGCCATAAACACGACCGGCATAGGCGTTAACGGTGTCAGCCACAGTTTGGGAACTGGTGCCCAAGTGCTTGTAGCTATCCAAACCATAGCTGCCGCCAAAGACGCTGCCATAGCTGTATTTGCCTGTGCCAGTAGGAGTGCCATTAGCATCCAGAATGTCCGATATCAGTTCGGTCTTTCCGATGGTACCGCCAGCAATCTCCACCTTGGTATTGCCCCAGATGGCACCTTGCTCGGAGCCGCCATAGACAGAGCCCATGATGGTGGGCGTGCCCGCAATGTCGACTTTAGTTGTGCGGCAGTGACCTTGTTCAAAGCCTTCAGCGTTGCCTGCATTATCGAGTCTCATATTACCCTGACCGCCGCCAAACACGTTACCCGTGCGGGTGTGGCTGATCATTCTCACACCGTTGATGGTATCAAAGTCGGTCTTGGGGAGTTGTGTGGTATAAGCATGGTCGAATTCAAGCCCCGTTCCAATCTTCGGAGAACCCGTGATGTTTACCTTTGTGGAGCCAGTGCCTGTCGTGTACCAGGTGACGTAATTGTTCCAATGGCCGACATTAGCCATCTGTCCGCCACCGAAGACGGAGCCATAAATGGTAGGACTGTTGGTGATGTTGACGACGGCTCTGGCCGCACGACCCCAGTCATCCTCAATATGCTCTTCCGGGATACCACGGCCACCGCCGTAGACATTACCCGCTTTTTGGTCACTTTGCAACATGGCAAGGCTTCCGCTACCAATGGTGCCGCCACTGATTTCAACCGTGGTCAAACCGTGATGGATGGAATCGTACTCTTGGCTGTCATTGATAAAGGAGGCAAAACTGCCATCCACACCAACGCCGGTGAGAGCGATATTACCGCCGCCATAGACGTTGCCCAAAACGGTACCATTCGACATCGTGACTTGGGTGTTGCCAGCCGTGCGGCCTGCGGTGAAGTTGGAGCCATCGCCTTCGCCGCCGCCAAAGATATGGCCGTCATAGCCAGTCATGCCCGTGGTGCCAATAGTACCGCTCTTCATCTTGACGAGTGTATTGCCCAGCACGTGACCCTCAGCACCACCACCGAACACGCTGCCCCAAATTCTATTCGTAGTAATATCAGCATCTCCAGGAATCTCAATCGTGACATCTGTGTTTCCGACATTGGCGAACTCCTTGTAATCGTCGTCACTATCATTGCCGATACCTCGACCACCGCCATACACATTACCGTTCAAACCTGTGAGATGCAGATAACCGACTTGACCGCCTGTGAAAGTGACTTTTGTATCACCAGGTACATAGTCTCCATTATAAACATATCCAACCCCTGAAAGTTCGCCGCCACCGTAAACATTCTCATAGATTTGGCCTCCTGACACGTTAACTTCAGTCGATATAAACACCTCTCCTGTTTCGTAGTTTGGACCATATTCCGAGTTGCCATAGAAGCCTTTGCCACCACCATATACGCTGCCATATTGCTTATAATTGCTTTGGCCGTAGGTACCAGAATAACCACCGATGGTGCCGCCTTCAATGTTTACCAAAGAAGAATTCATCACCCAGCCAATTTCGCCACCACCATACACCGAACCATGAATAAGCGTAGGATTTGAAATGTTCACTTCTGAGATGTTCACTTCGGTTTGATTCGCAACTCCAAAATGATACCAATCATCGTCTTCATCTGTCATATCTCCCTTGCTGCCACCAAACACATTGCCACTATAAGCGGAAAGGACACCAGTACCCACTTCACCTCCTGTGATGGTAACTGTGATCTTGCCGTATTCGTCATCTTCTATCTGATCTCCAGCTAAATCAGCACCAATATTACCCATGCTACTGCCACCGTAAACATTACCCAGAACTTGACCTCCACTCATATCCACAGTGCAGTTACCACGGACTCGACCTGCGCTCCAATTAACAATATCAAAACCGTTAATATTTCGTCCTCCACCATAGATGTTGCCGTCATGGACATCCGTTCCAATTGTACCAATAATGCCACTGCGCATGTCCACACTGGTATTACCTAAAACATGTCCGTCTTCGGCACCTCCAAAAACAGCACCCCAAATATGGTTGGTGAGAGGATTTGCATCAGAAGGAATGTCTATGATGATTTCAGTGTAGTTCACATCCGTGAATTCCTCAAAATCCAAGGCGAACCAGTCATCGTTGTTGCCCTTGCCTCCACCAAAAACGTAGCCATCGAAGCCGTTCACAGCAAGGGGAATGTCATATCCTTCTCCCGTCTGAGGTGCGGGGCCTATTTGTCCACCTGTAATTGTCACGGTGGCTGTGCCTGTACCTTCTACTGGCTGATAATCACCATCATCCGTCTCCTCACGCTCGCCCACGCTGGCCATTTCGCCGCCACCATACACATTATAATATACAATGCCGCCGCTGATGTTGACATTGGAGTTGCCCAACACACGACCTTCATCGTAATCGTCTTCACTACCTTTACCGCCACCATACACGTTGCCGCCTGTGAGGTGCTCGATACCGTCATAGGAGCCTTCATCGTCGGTCTTGGTATAGGCTATGGTACCCACCTCGCCTTGGTAAACATTCACCGTAGTATTACCATCTATTTGTCCCATATTACCGCCGCCATACACGTTGCCATTGACATAGGCTTCAGCATTGGCAGCATTGAAGGTCGACGGGATGAGATGACTGGTTTGAAGGCCGGTAATGATACTGGCCATGGTTGCATCATCATAGCCGATATTCACCACGGGGTTCGCCGTTGTGGTGGCCGTAGAACCATATCCACCGCCATACACACAACCCTTCACCGTGCCATGGATGACATTCACTTCGGGCGTCAAACTGGTGACATCATCTTTCGGTTCATAAGCCGTATAACGACCTGCGCCATACAGGTTCATCAGGTCGAGGTCGCAATCGCCACCCAAGTTCACCACATTGACCTTAATCTGACCCTCGATGTTACCTAATATATCGTTGCCACCAAAAGCAGCCTCTCTAATGTTGCCGCCAAAGATATTGAGGGTGACATTGCCGCCCGTGTCATAATAATCATGACCTAAAGCATGTTGAGCATCCAAGTAGTCTTTCACTTCCATCGGATGTTCGTCAGGATTCTCATCCCAGTCATAATCTTCCGAAGGGAATCTCCTGATGTCGGCAGGCTTGGCCGGAATGTCGCCGTTTGCCAGCTGGCCTCTCGAACCACCAAACAAGTTGTTATAGGTGGCACCATAGATGTTGACGTTGACATTGCCGTAGATGATGGCCAAGTTGGCACCGCCGTAGAAATTACCATAGACGGAGTTACAGCACTCGACCGTGGTGGTCACATCGCCAATCACTAAAGCATCATTGCCACCACCAAACACATTACCGATAATCTCGGCGCAGCCGCTCGACGCGTTGACAAGCACATTGATTTCGTCAATAAGACCGCTGTTGTTGCTACCGCCGTAGAGTTCATCGATAAGACCTGCATTAACGGTGGTGTTGGCCGAACCATGGATATTGGCGGGTGTGTTTTCACCATTACCGCCACCAAACACGCGGTGCATACGACCACCATAGATATTGACATAGGCATTGGTAGAATAATTTATACCATCACCGATGTCAGCTGCGTTAGAACCACCATACACATCAAAGATGGTGTTCTCGTCGCATTGGAACACATTCACCGTGGCCTTCTTGCCATCATTCGGGAGATAGTCAGTCTCGTTACTACCGCCAAACACTTGCCAGATGGCATAATTGCTCCTATTCTTCGGCAGAGCTTCCAACCATGCCAAGGAATCACTCATCGTTGCCAAATCGGGCACCGTAGGATAGAAGTTACCCAACTCGGTATAAGGAGCCGGGGCATCGGGATTGCCGTCATGGTGCGTCTGATACACATTCACCGTGACATCACCCTTGGGCGAGCCATAGTGGTTGTTGGCTCCATAGACAGAGCCGTTGATGGTGACATCGCCATCAAAGTTCTCATACGTATTGGTCGAACTGTTCCATTCTGCCGTACCTACGTTGACGGTGGCATCGCCCATAACGTCAGCCCTACGGCCACCGCCAAAGACTTGACCGTTATAATCGCTGGATGAGCCAATCGTTCCAGCCATCAGGTTGACGACAGTGCTACCACCAATTTGACCCGAAAGGTTGTCGGTCTCATGGCCAGTTTCGCCCCACACACCTTGGCCGCCGCCATAGACGCCGTGGTCGATGATGCCGCCTTCGATGTTGACTTCAGTATTGCCAGCCGCCAAAACTACATTGTTTAGAGTAAGGCCTGCCACGCGACCGTTCTCACCGCCGCCATACACAACATTGTGGATGGTAGGCACGATGTTAGGCATAACCGTGGTGTCCTGCGAAGTGTTGACCTCAGTTTCGACACAGGTAGCGAAGTTGGCAAAGCTGTTGCCAGCCTTACCACGAGAAGCGCCATACACATAACCGCCATACAAAGAATTACTGGTACCAATGGTGCCGCCGTTGATATTCACTTGGCAGCGCGAAGTGCCAGGATTGTATGCCGTGGGCGGCGGGCCGACAGAAGCCATGGAGCCACCACCATACACGTTACGGTAGATGGTGCCACCGTTGACAGTCACCGTAGTATTAAGGGTGACAGAACCAGCTGAAGAGCAATAGTTGGTAGTATTCGGAATAAAGTCGATACCACGACCAGCGCCATAGACGTTGCCGCGATACACCCATTCATTGTCATTGAGGTCGCCAGAGGTATAGGCCACACCGATAGTGCCCTTGTTGACCTCTACATCGGTGTCCCAACGCACGTGACCGTCCTCACCGCCACCGAACACCGAGCCTTTCACCGTAGGTGTAGTAGTAGCTGTGGTGTTGCCGATGTTAACCTCTGTCTTGTTGACGTAGCCAAGGAAGAAGTCGCGGCTGTAGTCGAAACGCGGGGAGCCTGGCTCTTGGCTGACCGTCGGGAAGGTAGTACCCTTCGACGAGCCATACACATAGCCGTTGTAGATATTGTACTGATCGAGATAGCCGTTGGTACCGATGGTGCCGCCGTTGATGTTGACGACACATCTACCGGCGTGATCGGTAAGACTGTAAGCAGCTCCGGAAGTGGAATTGGTCATTTCGCCATAGCCAATATAGTTACCCTTACCCACCGAAGCATATTCGCCGCCGCCAAACACATTGTGCTGGACGATACCGCCGTTGACGGTAACTTCGGTGTTGCCGAACACCTTGCCAGCGGTGATGCTGTGGACTTGCTCAAGGTTTGTGGAAACCGTCCCTCCGCTATATGACTTCAGGAAGTCCCAATAAGTATCTTTACCCTTACCGGCGCCAAACACCGTGCCTCCTACGAGGCCTTCGTCGATGGTGACTTTGGTATCTTCATACACGTGACCGTTTTCGCCACCGCCGAACACTGAATTGACGATGAAATTGCCATCGACACTGGGGTTCGTAGCAGGATTGGAATAGTTAATATGGACTTCGCTCTCTCTCACATTGGCAAACGGGACGAAATCATAGCGATCGCCAGCCATACCTCTTGAGCCGCCATACACATCGCCGCTGCTGCCGAGCGCATAGATATCACCCTCCTTATAAGTGCCAATGTGACCGCCTGTGACGGTGACTACGGTTTTACCCGTCGTCACAGAGTTGTAACTCGCATCCTCAATCTCGTCATATACGAATTTATAAGGCCAACTGAGTGCACAGGTAGTAGCAGGGTCAGTATGAGTTTCAGTTTGATTTTGGTCAATCAAACCCACTGTGGCCATAGCTCCGCCGCCATACACGCTGCGGCTGATGTAACCGCCATAGATGTTGACAATGGTGTTGCCTTGCGTGATGCCTGCCAATGCGTTGTATCTTCCTATTGTGATAGGTACATTGGTTGCAGGATCCACGGCTTGGGTAGTGGTTCCAGGATAATAAAGGGGTACTCTGTCATATTCGTCGGTACCGCAACCTGCGCCGTACACGTTGCCGCGATACGGGAATCGGTTTGCTTTTTCGTCGTCGGTCATGGCTTCATATTCATCAAGTGTGCAGCCAATGATTCCAGCAAAGACATTGACCTTTGATTCTAAATAGGTGTGGCCATTCTCGCCAGAGCCGTACACCGAGCCGTTAATCTTGGCATCGCCAGAAATATCGGAAACAGCACCAGTTTCAGGGTCGACAGTGCCCGTACCGATATTGACCTCAGAATAAGCCACATAAGACACGTAATCGAGGAAATTGCCAGGTTCAGCAATCTCACCACGGCTTGAACCGAACACCATGCCGTTCTCGTTGCCATCGGTGCCGATTTCACCACCCGTGATGGTGACATAGGCATGGCCGCCCCCAAGATAGGGGTGTGTAGGATTAGTCAAATTGGAAGCGTTGTAGGTGCCCACCGAAGCGATAGCACCGCCGCCGTACACATTGTGCATAATATGGCCACCTGTAATATCGACGTAGGTATCGCCGAATACGCGACCCGAAGTGATGCTAAAATGCTCAACGGGAACCGGATCACCGCCGCCAGAGGGCGTTTCCATCTCTATATAACGTGCCGTACCACCACCGCCGCCATACACATTGCTGTGCCAGGCGCCGTGACCTTCAGTACCAATAGTGCCACCGGAAACAAGAACATGGGCATCGCCCTGCACATGACCGTTCAAGCTGCCGCCATACACGGCACTCTTAACAACACCACCATTGATAGTGACATGGGTATGACCCACGTAAGCCTCATCAGGAGCCTGAGTGAGCGGTTGGGTGATGGAATTGAGTTCTTCACCTGGTTCTGCAGGTCTGCCGACAATACCACGACCGCCGCCGACCACATCACCATTGTTGCCGATTTCAGTACCGCCGATGGTACCACCATTGACGGTGACGTAAGTGTGACCTGTATTACCAACGATGCCGTTGATGGCTTGGGTATCATGTCCTTGAGCGTCTTGAACGTAGGTGAACGTACCCACCGAAGCCACCGTACCGCCGCCATACACACGGTTGTAAATCAAAGCCGGATTGTTGACGGTGACATGCGTGTTGCCGTACACACGACCAGCAGTATAGCAATACTTGAAGGGTCTTTGCCAAATGATGGAGTCGTTACCTTTACCACCACCGAACACGTTGCCACGGAACACACGGCGACCTACACCTAATTCGTCTTCAAAGATTTCGGACTCGGCTGCGGTGAGATGGAGTTCGGGATGTGTTGCATCATAATACGCATGGCCTGTAGGAATGGTATAGGCTGTGCCGTGCATCGGTATACCGCCGATGACACCGCCATTCACGATGACGTTGGTACCCGAATGGACGTGACCATTTTCACCGCCACCGAACACGTTACCAATCACTTGAGCGTTTCCACCGATGGTAACAATGGTGCTATCAGCAAAGGCAAGATGTTTCAACTTGCCGCCAGAAAGACCACGGCTCGAACCGAACACCATGCCTTCGTTGGCACCAAGGTACTTGAAGTTGGTGTCAATGGCTGCTGCTGAGAGATACGAGTTGCCCTCTTTGGTCAAGTCGTCTCTCATGGGGCCAATGAAGGCCACACTGTCGATGGTTACCTTTGCCAAGCCAGTGCCTTCAGTATAAGAGGTAGCCAGACCTGATTGTTCATTAATCACGCAAGTACCCACGGTGGCGATGTTGCCGCCGCCATACACGGTGTGACGCACTGTACCACCCTTGATGGTAACGTTGGTATTGCCATACACACGGCCTGCCGTCGGGCTATAAACGGGATATTTGTATCCAGTATTTTGGAACTGTACGGAATCGATGGCCGTGGAACCGCTACCACCACCATACACATTGCCGGTATGGATATATTGGACTTGACCATTCTTGTCAACCTTACGTTGTGCAAGGGTGAGTTTCTTACCAATGGTGCCGTCTTTGACAACCACATTGGTGTTGCCGAACACATGGCCATTATCAGCACCGCCGTAGACGGAGTTGACGATATAACCACCTTTAACCACCACCATGGTGCTGTCAACATTGCCGTAGTTCGCATAGTCATGGGTGTTGTCGCTGGGCTTGCCAAGACCACCACCAAAGACGCTACCCGTTAAGGTGAGCGCACTTCCAGTAACCGTTTCCGCGCCGATGGTACCGCCTCTGACGGTGACCTTCGATACGCCAGTGGTCTTGTCGCTCACGTTGTGGTTACCAACGCTTGCCATCTCACCACCACCATACACATTGCCATAAACCATGGCCGAACCAGAAATCTGAATGTCGGTATTTTGCGTAAGACCGAGCTGGAAATCGCTCTCATCACCTTTACCGCTACCAAACACGTTACCGACAAAATGGTCGCCAATGGCAGCCAGCGTACCAATGGTACCGCCGCTGATGTCGACGGTGGCTTTACCGTGGTTGGTGAGGCCGCTGGTGTAGGCATCACCGCTTGCGTTCACACCCGTAAGACCTGCATAGCCACCACCATAGACGTTACCCAAAACCTTGGTGGGTTTATTATTATCCTGTTGCTTGATGGTAATTACGGTGTTGCCACCCACACGGCCAGCAACGTAATTGGACTGCATCATGTTGCCGCCGCCGCCATACACGCTGCCATCACCCAAGGCATAGCCTGTGGTACCGATGGTGCCGCTGGTGAGGGTGACGTTGGTGTTGCCCAACACGTGAGCATCAGCGCCTCCGCCGAACACCGAGCCATAGATATGGCCGTTTGTGCCCAGGCTGACGGTGACCGCGGTGCTGTTGATGTTACAGTAATCCTTGCGGAGATTTTCGGGGTCTAATCGTATACCCTTGCCGCCGCCAAACACGTAGGCATTAAAGCCGCTGCCGTCAAGGTGGTCGTCGCCTTCGGCATCACCGATGATGGCCGCGCCACTGATGTTGACCGTAGCAAGGCCTGTACCCGCCACAGGAACAAGGTCATTGTTGTTGACCGTCCATCGTCCCACGCTGGCCATGTTGCCGCCGCCATACACATTCTCACGGATGATACCGCCATCGATATTAACATGGGTGTTGCCATAAACGCGACCTGCAATGACGTTTGCGATAACATTGGTAGAGTCGTTAACATGCATCTTCAGGCTGTCGACGCCAAAGCCGCCGCCGAAGACACTACCGAAGCTATATTTGCCCTCGTAACCATCATAAGGCACCCATTCATTTTGGTTATTCAGCACCAAGCTATCAGCTTGCAGTCCAACCTGACCGATGGTGCCGCCGTGGATGGTCACAGAGGCATCGCCAGTCACCGTGCCTTGCTCGGCACCGCCAAAGACGTTACTCAAGATGGTACCTTTATTAATGGTGACGGTAGACGTCTTGGAACGGGCCATCGACACCCATGCGGGGCTATGTGTATCCACATCACCCTGGCAAGCGCCAAACACGTTGCCCGTGCAAGTGTGGAACAATCTTCTCACATAGTTGGTGGTGTCGAACATAGTCCAGACAATCGGGTGCTGTCCATAGGTATGGTCAAATTCGTCAAGCATGCCAATGTAAGGATCGTCGTTTACGCCAGCCTCGCCTGTTCTACCGATGGTCACGCTGGTGCTACCCGTATTGGCCACAAACGGATGGTTGGTGGCGTCGCTCCAATAGCCAACGCTTGCCATTTCGCCACCACCGAAGACGGAGCAACGGATGTGAGGTTTGCCTGTGAGGGTAATCTCAACATTAGCCACACGACCAGCTAGCACGTCTTCATAGTTTTCCGTGTCGCCGCGACCGCCGCCGAAGATGTCGCCAACGCTGTTGTCGCAATACAACAAGTCATGAGCATTGTGGGTGCCGATGGTGGTTAAATAAGCGCCACTATTGTCGATTTCACCGCTCACGTTGATGATGGCCTTGCCGTGGTCGTCGGTAGACCAGTTCGAGGACGGGAACTCACCATCCTTGTTCACGCCTACGAGAGCCAATTCACCGCCGCCGTAGATACAGCCGATGATGGTGCCCTTCGTGACGTTGATATTGGTGTTACCCTCCACACGACCGGCGACAGCGTTGCCCAAGGCGCCCTTGCCGCCACCGAAGAGGTTGCCGTCGAAGCCAGAAGTACCCGCAGTACCAATCAAGGCGCCGCCATCATTCTCAGTGTCGCTGACATTGACGTACGTGCTGAGGTGCACCTCACCATTCTCACCACCGCCATAGACGGAGCCGAAGACTGTGCCGCCCGTCAGGTTGATGGTAGATTGGCTCACGTTGGTCATCATGTTGTGCATTTCACGCGGGTCGCCCTTGCCTGCACCGAAGAGGTGGCAGGTGACGGGGTGAGCCATAATGCTGTCGGCAATGCGCGGCACGCCGATGGTGCCACCCGACATGTTGATGGTCGTTGTGCCGTCAACGTCGGAAATCTCGTTACCACCATAGACATTGGTCAGGATGTGACCGCCCGTGATGTCAACCACGGCGTTACCCTTCACACGGCCAGCCGTAGGACGCCAGATGCCCGCCGCGATGGGATAGTAACCGCTACCGCCGCCGAACACATTGCCAAAGAAGGAGGTGCCGTCGGAAGGTTCGGTGGTACCACCCTGCGCGTCGTAGCCCGTTTCACCAGCGTAGATGTCGTACACAGCATAAGGATGTTCTGGATTATAATCCCAGTGGTCGCACTCGTGGAACGGGTTAGGATGTTCGTCATCGTAAAGGCTGTTGAATGTACCTTCATTGATTGCAGCTATAGCTGCATCCCATGCGGCGTCATAATTCGTCCCATTAACAGTGCCAACATACGCCGGATCAAAATGGTGTCCAGTGTTGTTTTTGTAATGACCGACACCAACCTGACCGCCTTCAACCTTCACATGGGTGTTGTGGAGCACCATACCGTTCTCGGAGCCGCCATAGGCTGAAGCCGTAAGCAGGGCCGAACCACTGATGTTCAGATAAGTGCGGTCGACCACACCGAGGCCGATGGCCTTATAGTAAGTAATGGAATCGGCTTCACCTTGGCTACCGCAGAAGATCCAACCGTACACATCATCACCGGGGTTGGTGGTGGAAGGCATCAAAGCCCTATCAGCACCCACCTTACCGCCGCTGATCAGCACACGGGCCAAGCCAGTAGTCGAAGCATTATTTGCGAGGCCTGTGGGAACTTGAACGGTCTTTCCTTCATTGCCATTAGGATCATTAGTAGGATAGGTCACAGTTTCATAAGTAAAGGTACCCACCGAACCCAGCTGACCACCGCCATAGATGGATTTTTCCACTTGTCCGCCCGTCATCTGGACCAAGGTATTACCTTTCACCAAGCCTGCGGTTTCGACACTGTCGACACCTTGACCGCCGCCATAAACGCAGCCCTTCACAAGACCGTCACGGATGTATATGGCCGTGCTGTCCTTCACTTGGGCCAACTCGCCACCGCCGAAGATGTTGCCCCTGTCAGGAACAGTGCTGTGACCGACTTGAGCAGTGTAGCTTGCAGGTGTTGCGGTTGTCCACCAATCATTACCATAACGACCTATAATGGTATCAGTAAGCATCTTAATCAGACTCTCGTTGGTGGTCGGGGTGCCCATTTCTGAATAGTAGCCCATGTTAATCACGGGGTTGGTCTCCACCATAGCCGAGATGGTATAGTCATTAGTAGTTTCAGTAATGGTACCCTTGCCGCCGCCATACACATTGCCCTTCACCGTACCGTTGATGATATTGATTTCAGGCGTCAGATAGATTTCACCTGTTCCAAGGGTATAGTTGGGCGTATAGTCTGTATTGCGGCTGGCGCCATACAGGTTCATCAAGTCAAGACCGCAAGTACTATTGTTTATGTCATACACATTGACCTGAATCTTACCGTCGATCTGGCTGTTGATATCGCTACCGCCGAAGGCAGCCTCCTGGATTTTACCGCCGAAGAGGTTAAGGGTGACATTGCCACCATGGTTGATCATGGAATTGGGCAAATTATTCGCTTGAGCAAAGTCTTCGGTAATTCTCAGGATGTCCGCACCGTCGTCAGCCGTGCCTTTCGAGCCGGCAAAGAGGTTGTTGAAAGTGCCGCCAAACACGTTGACGATGACATCGCCGTAGATGTCGGCATTATTGGCACCGCCGTAGAAATCGCCGTAAGTGCCCTCACCGCACAAAATCGTGGTCACCACATCGCCAATGATGGGGGCATCGTTACCGCCACCGAAGATTTCGCCGATGACCAGTTCGCAGCTACCGCCTTCGTTGACGACCAAGTTGATTTCGTTGATGTCGCCATAACTGTTGCTGCCGCCATACAACTCATCGATAAGGCCGCCGTTGACAGTGGTGTTGGCTGCACCATAAATGTTGGCAGGAGTGGCTAAAGCGCCCTTACCACCACCGAACACGCGGTGCATACGGCCACCATAAATGTTGACATTGGCATCGGTGGTATAACCTGTGGATTGACCCACATGTGCCGCATTGGAGCCACCGTACACATCAAATATGGTATTCGAATGGCAATCGAACACATTCACCGTGGCTTTCTTGTTTGCCAGCGGGGTATAGTCGGCCTCATTACTGCCGCCAAACACTTGGTAGATGGCGTAGTTGTTTTCATAATGCGAAACACCATCCAACCATTCAGGAGTTGGATTCGCCGGAAGAGGATCAGGATACGAGTCGCCTCCATTCTCGTCAACAGGTTGACCAGTATGCGCCGTCTTAAACACATTCACCGTGACATCGCCCTTGGGCGTGCCGTTGTAGTTGTTGGCACCAAAGACGGAGCCGTGGATAGTGACATTGCCATCAAAGTTCTCATACGTATTGGTCGAACTGTTCCATTCAGCCGAACCTACATTGACAGTGGCATCACCCAAAACATCAGCCCTACGGCAACCGCCAAAGATCATAGCATTTGTATTGCCATCCGTGCCTATCGTTCCACCTGTCAGGTTGACGACAGTGCTGCCTTTGACGCGGCCCGAAAGGTCGTCATCCTCATGTCCATCCTCGCCCCACACACCTTGACCTCCGCCATAGACGCTATGAAGGATGTGACCACCACTGACATTGACGGTGGAATTACCACCTACCACAATATTGTTGTCAGTATAGCCAGCCACCTGACCGTTTTCACCGCCGCCAAATACAGCGTTGTGGATAGTAGGCGCGCCACTGGAAGTCTTTGATATGTTGACTTCGGTATTGGCACAAGAAGCGAAGGTGGCATAGCTGTTGCCAGCCAAACCACGAGAAGCGCCATAGACCGTACCGCCATACGAGGCATGGCTGCCACCGATGGTGCCGCCCGAGATATTCACTGTACAGAGCGACTCCCCAGTATAGGTCGGAGGCGGGCCGACAGAAGCCATGGAGCCGCCGCCGTACACGTTGCGGTAGATGGTGCCGCCCTCAACGTTGACCGTCGTGTTGCGCGTGACGGAACCTGCCGAGGGGCAATAGTTTGAGGTCCCAGGGATGAAGTCGATACCACGACCTGCACCGTACACATTGCCACGCAATTTCCATTCGTCGGCATTGAGGTCGCCAGAGGTGTATGCCACACCCACCGTGCCACTCTTCATGGTCACATCGGTGTCGAAGCGCACGTGGCCGTCCTCGCCGCCACCAAACACAGAGCCGTAAACCGTAGGCGTGGTGGTGCCGTTGCCGATGGTAACCTCTGTCTTGTTGGTATAACCGAGGAAGAAGTCACGGCTATAGTTGTATCTCGGAGTCAAATTTCCAGGGACTGTTTGGAAAGTAATACCCTTAGATGAGCCGTAGACAATACCATTATCGATGCCGTTGGTACCGACCGTGCCGCCCTTGATATAGACAGTAGCCTTTCCGCTACCTTCGGCAATGGATTCGTCACCGCTTTCGCCATAGCCCAAATAATTGCCCTTACCTACCGAGGCGAACTCACCGCCACCATAGACGTTGCCCTTCACCGTGCCATCGTTCATGGTAACCGTAGTGTTGCCGTAAACCTTACCAGCGGTGATACTACGGACATCGGTTGTTGTAGTTTGCGGTTGTTGGGTAGCAGGATCCCACAGGTAATCTGAATAGGTATCCGAACCCTTACCAGCACCAAAGATGTTGTGTTCGATGGTGCCGCCATTCAAAGTGACTTGGGCATTGTTATCGACGTGGCCGTTTTCACCACCGCCATACACATCACCCATGATGGAAGTGCCACTATTGGAAATGCTGACCACGGTATTATACACGTTGGCGCAGTGGGCCATGTGATAACGCTTGCCCGCGATACCCATGCCGCCACCAAACACGTGACCGTTGCCATTGCCATTTGTACCAACCGTACCGCCTGTGATTTCAACCGTTGCGGTACCTGTGCCTGAAGCATAAGTGAACGCGTAAGGCCAGCTGAGCGGGAAGGGATCCGTGTCGGCATGTTTGGTGGAGTCGATGACGTGACCCACCGAGGCCATTTCGCCGCCACCGTAGATGTTGCCTTTCACCAAGCCATCGCTCATGCTGACGTTGGAGTTGCCGTACACACGGCCTGCAATTTGCATGGGCGTAGCGTTAGCCAATGGTGTGCTTATGGTTGACAGAGGAAGCATCACTTGTGTGGCAGTGCTGTTGCTGCTGCCGTAGCCGCCACCATAGACATTGCGATTGATGGTGCCGCCCGTGATGTTGATGGCAGCTTTACCTGCGTTCTCCTCTGTGCCGCATAGAAGCACTGTACCCAACTCGCCACCGCCATACACATTGCTCTTGATTGTGGTATTGTCGCCACTGATATTAATGGTGGTTTGCTTCACCTTGGCCAATGAGGGCCAAATGGGATTGATTGTCTCATTAAGTTTGTTAAGTCGACCCATGGAACCACCAAACACGTTGCCGCCCTTGGTGTGGGTGACATTGGCTTCGCGGTCGTTACCGATGGTGCCGCCCGTGATGTCAATAGTGACGTGACCGTGGGTGTCGGTGCCATCGGGGAAGAATTGGCCATAGACAGCATTGTCAGCAGGCACGAGGTAGGTACCCACCGAAGCCAGACGACCGCCACCAAAGATGGAGCCGAGCATGGTGCCGCCCATGATGTTGACATCAACATTGCCGCACACCACGCCTGCGGTGAGGGCTTCGCCCGTGAAACCACGACCGCCACCGAAGACGTTGCCATCCACGTAGGAAGTACCCGTAGTGCCGACGATGGCCGGTTGGTCAACCGTGACCTCCACATCGCCGACCACGTGGCCGTCCTCGCCGCCGCCGAAGATGGAACCATAGATGGTGCCACCCGTAACCTCTACCGTGACATCGTTCACGTTGGTAGCGCGGTTGAAGGCAACGCGCGGGTCGCCCTTGCCGCCGCCAAAGAGGTAGCAAGTGACAGGGTGTTCATTGATTTGCGTCATGGTGCGAGGCACACCCAAGGTGCCGTCGTTCATCGTGACAGTGGCATTACCACCACTAATATGGTAGACCGCGCCTTCAGGCACTGAAGGATGTGTATTGTCAGCAATACCATAAGTACCCACCGAAGTCAATTCGCAGCCGCCATACACGCTGGTGAGGATGTGACCTCCCGTGATGTTCACCATGGTGGTGCCTTCCACGCAACCAGCCTTGTTGTCCCAATGGGCTTCGTAGGTTGATCCATTTTGTGTGACGTATGGATAATAACCCGAACCGCCGCCAAACACTTGACCGAACCAGGTCTTACCGTCGGAAGGCGTATAGGTCGGGTCGGCTTTGAGTTGTACGGGATCGAAGGGCCGGTTGGTCAAAGGATCATAATTCCAACTCGCACACTCGTACAGGGCTTGCCCCGATGTAACACCGCCACTACCAATGTCATTAAGCGGGTTGATGAAGTCGCCTTCTTCGTACAACCTATCCTTGTCCAAGTCAGTATCGTTACCAGCGCCAATCTGTCCACCTGCAATATTGACCACAGTGTTGCCCAACACGTGACCCATAGAGCCGCCGCCATACACCGAGCCTTTCACCCAAGCCGAGCCTTCGATGGTGACTAGGGTGTTACCCACGGTTGCCATAAGGTCGAGGAGCGGCACGTTATTATGGCCGTAATTATGACCTTCACCAGCAGGGTTGACGAGTTCGGTACCAGGGTCTTGCACGACACCCTCACAGCCGCCAAACACGTGACCGAGGTTGGTGTTGAATTTGAGGCTGAAGTCGTCAGGATCATCACCAAGGGTGTAATCCATTTCCATCCTTTCGACACCAATTTGGCCGCCGCTCACGGTAACCGAGGTATTACCGTCAGACGCCAAGTGGATGTCACCGATGGTGCCGTTGACATTACCCCAAACGAAATTACCCACGCTGGCCACCTCGCCACCGCCGAATACCGTGCCCAAAATCTTGGTCGGAATAGCATTGTTAGCCTGCGAGATTTCCACTGTGGTATTTTTGGTCAATGCGATGAGCAAAGCCGACACCGAAGGATGCGTTCCAAATGTGATACCTTCCATGGTGCCCTTACCACCGCCGTACACGTCGCCGATGGTTCTGGCGGTAAAGGTTCTCATGATTTCTGCACAACCCACCGTACCACCTTTCACCTTGACCGTAGTGTTGCCATGGTCGTCGCCTTCTCCCATCGTCATGCCATCCACGCCGACGCCCGTCACAGCGTGACGACCGCCACCGAAGATGGAGCCATAGACGATACCGTTGTTCATCTCAACGTAGGTGTTGCCCGCCACACGGCCTGGGGAATAGGTTCTCTTGAGGAAGTTACGACCACCGCCAAAAATATTGCCGCCCCAGTCGGAGATGCTGCTATTGGCTAACGTACCGATAATACCCACATTGGTCTTTTCGAGGACGACGGAAGTGTTGCCGAGCACGTGGCTGTCGGAACCACCACCATAGACCGAGCCCCAAATATGACCTGTACTGGCAAGGTCGATGAAGACCTCGGTAGAATTGACATTACAGAACGGGAAATATCTGGCGTCAGGATTGTTGCCTATACCCTTTCCGCCGCCGAACACGTAAGCGTTCAAGCCGGTGCCGTCCAAGCCGTCACCGATATTAGCATTGCCACTGATGGTAACTTTGGCGTTTCCTTTCACCAAAGAACCGTCGGCCTTCACATAACCCACGCTGGCCATGTTACCTCCACCGAACACATTGCCTCGGATGGTACCGTCCGAAATTTCAACCTCGGTGTTGCCGTACACACGACCTGCAATACGGGGAGCGTTGACAATATTACCTGCCAAGCATGAGTCATTCACATGCAGGTCAAGGGTGTCCACGCCATAGCCGCCGCCGAAGACGTTACCGAAGCTATACGTAATGCTATGATCTGGATCAATTTCCCATTCACCTTGGGCATTACGGTTCAGGTTATACGCCACCAATCCGGCTTTTCCGATGGTGCCGCCGCTGATGCTGACCTTGGTATCCTCAATCACCGTACCCTGCTCGGCACCGCCGAACACAGAGCTCATGATGGTACCGCCGCTGATGTTGACTTCAGAGGTGCGGGAACGGCCCATGGAAATCCAGTGCGGGCACTCCGTATCGATGTCACCCTGGCTGGCACCAAAGACGTTACCTGAGCAAGTGTGGAACAGCTTGCGATGCCTGTTGGTGGTATCGTAAACCGTCCAAGGCGTTGCATCATCCCCCAACAAGGCGTATGCTTCAGAAAATTCATACTCCGTTCCGATGGTAGGCGTGTCTTTGACAGTCACCTTGGTTTCACCTGTATTTTTCACGAAAGTGCCCGAGTTGTTCCAATAGCCTACACCCGCAATCTCGCCGCCGCCAAACACAGAGCAGTAGATGGTAGGATTGCCTGAAACGGTGATGTTGGTATTGGCCACACGACCCGCATTCACATCATCATATTCTTCCGTATCACCGCGGCCACCGCCAAAGATGTCGCCGATACTGTAATCGCTTGTCAGCATGGCCAAGGCTTGGGTATGAACACCAGGTTCAGTATCACCGATACCGATGGTACCGCCACTGACCTCCACAACCGCCAAGCCGTGGTGTTCCAAATCGTAGTTGCCGGAGTTGTCCACGAAGCTGGTGACATCACCATCCTCGTCAACACCCGTAAGAGCGACACGGCCACCGCCGTAGACGTTGCCCAATGCGTTGCCGCCTTCCATCGCAACATAGGTGTTGCCAGCCACACGGCCAGGGGTATAAACGCCAGGTTGGCCCTTGCCGCCACCGAAGAGGTGTCCGTCCCAACCCAACGAGCCTGTTGAGCCGACCAAACCAGCCGTAAGCGTAACAGAGGTATTGCCCAACACGTGGGAGTCGGGACCACCGCCATAGACCGAGCCATACACATGACCTGTCGTACCCGACTCATTCAGGTTGATAGTGACTGCCGTGCTGTTGGCATTACAATAAGGTGCAAAATCCTCGTCTGGGTCATTGGTCTTACCACGACCACTACCGAAGACGTCACCATTTTCATAGTCAATATGGTCCTGACCCACGATGGCCGAACCGCTGATGCTGACGGTGCAGTGTCCGTTCACCATAGTGCCGTTGCTCTTCACATGACCCACGGAAGCAAGGTCGCCACCGCCGAAGACGCCTTCCAACACATGTCCACCCGTCATCGTGACGTAGGTGTTGCCGTAGGTGCGGCCAGCCAGTTGCGAAGCAAGCTGTAAGGAATCATTCGTGTGAGCAGTCAATTCATCGGAGCCATAGCCGCCACCGAAAATACTACCGAAGGCATAATGAGCAGGAACAGGCTCGTTATAGGCCTCCCACTGATGAGTCGTTGTGTTATATTGCAAACTATCAGATACCAGACTGGCTTGTCCGATAGTACCGGCAGTAACGTTAACATAGGTATCCCCTATCACGGTGCCATGCTCGGCGCCGCCGAAGACGCTACCCTTAATCTCACCGCCGTTGATGAAGACCTTGGCCTCTCTGGAACGTCCCATGGACACCCAACTGGGAGCCTCAACATCCACATCACCTTGGCATCCGCCATACACGTTGCCCGTGCAGGAGTGCAAAATCTTGACCTCGCCGTTAATCGTATCCAAAATGGTCCATCGACTTATGTTGGCATTACTGAGATCAAATTCCTCGGTTGTACCAATGATAGGATTGCTGCCTGACTCGCCAATGGTGACTTTGGTGGAACCCGTGTTCTCTGCAAACACGCCATTATCATTCCAATAGCCGACGCTGGCCATCTCACCGCCGCCCCACACGCCGCCATAGATGCGCGGGCTGCCTGTGACCTTAACCTCGGCATTGGTGACACGACCAGCCCAGATGTCGCAGTAGTTGTCCACATCGCCCTTACCAGCGCCAAAGATGTCACCCACACTTGCGTCGCTTTGCAACAGCTTTGCATAATCGGATGTACCGATGGTACCAGCGCTGACGGTGATGGTTGCCTTACCATTGCTTGCGCCGTTGAATTCACCGCTTTGGTTAATACCCGTAAGACCCAAACGACCGCCGCCGAAGATGGAGCCCAATAGATGGCCGCCGTCCATGGTGACCGTGGTATTGCCTCCAATACGACCGCAGGAACGGTTGATGGAGAAGATAGTGTCGTTATCATCAGGTCCCGGATTGTTCTCGACAATCGTGTATACGCCGCTACCCATACCGCCACCAAACACATTGCCGTCCCAAGCCGTGGTTCCGAAAGTACCGATTTTGGCACCATCATGTACATTGATGACACTATTTTCAGTCACGTGGCCTTCCGCGCTTCCGCCGAAGACAGAGCCGTAGATAATACCACCGCTGACGTCGATATTGGTGCTTGCCACATTGGTAAACGCGTCGAAGGTGCTGCGCGGGTCGCCCTTGCCACCGCCGAACACGTGGCCGATGATGGGATAAGCTATAATGTCGTCGGCAAGACGCGGCACACCGATGGTACCTGCCGACATGCTGATGGTGGCGGTGCCGCTCACGGTCGTCATGGTATTGCCGCCGTAGACGTTGGCCAGGATGTGACCGCCCGTGATTTGGATGACGGTGTTGCCCGTCACACTACCAGCCGTTTGGTTCCATTGACCCGGGGCATAAGGTGTACGACCCGAACCGCCGCCAAACACGTTACCGTAGAAGGTCTTGCCGTCCAAACCTACCTTTGCACTATTGGCTGGAGTATATCCGTTTGTGCCATAATACATGTCGTAAGTAGAATAGTCGAGATGGTTCTCGTCGCCATAGGCCCAGTGGGGACATGGAGCCAACGATGCGGTCACATCAATCGTGAAAGGATCGATGAAAGCAGCTTCGTCGTATGGTGTGGTTTGTCCTTCACCGAAACCGATTTGTCCAGCTTCAATTTCCACCAAAGTATTGCCCACCACGTGGCCGTTTTCAGCACCACCAAACACAGAGCCAAGGACAAAGGCCTTAGTGGTGATTTCGTTGACGGTCTTTTGACCGATAATCACCTTGGTGCTGCCCGTGTTACCCAGATATGGAACCAACTGGTTGCCCGAGAGTGTGGCATCGGCGACCAAGCCCTTTCCTCCACCAAACACGTGGCCGAAGTCGTCGGGGCTCTCATTCGGATGAGCGGGGTCATACATCTTCATGTTGTACATACCGATGATACCGCCATTGACAGTGACCAAGGTAGAGCCGCCGTCGACAAGAGAGACGCCGTTACCGCTCTGGTCAAGTTGGAAGTCGCCCACGCAGGCCAACTCACCGCCGCCGTGCACCGAGCCATAGACGCGGGCCGTGCCCGTGATGGTGACATCCGCGGTTCTCACCTTACCGAGGTCGATGCTGCTCTTGTGGCCCTTGCCGCTACCGAACACATCGCCACAGGTACGTGTAGAAGCCTTGATGATATCGGGGTTGCCCACCTCGCCGCCGCTCATGGTAAGGGTAGCTTTACCGTAATTGGCATCGTGAATCATGTTGCCGTTTCGGTCAACGCCGGTGGAACCCGAACGGCCACCGCCAAAGAGGGAGCCGAGGATGTGGCCACCCGTCATTTCGACTTCGGTGTTGCCACGCACACGACCACAAGTGATGAAATGGTCATAGAAGTTTCGGCCACCGCCGAAGATATTGCCGCCGTAGTCTACAGTGCCGTCGGGACCGCAAAGCCCATCCTCGTAGACCACATGGGTGTTGCCCAACACGTGACCGTCCTCGCCTCCACCAAACACAGAGCCCCAGATACGGTTATACTTATTGTTGTCGGGATCCCATTCGTCCATGTCAACCGTCACTATGGTGTTGTTCACATTGGCAAAATCCTTATAGTCATTGGTTTCGTGGTTGCCTTTACCCCTACCGCCACCGATGATATAGCCATCCAAGCCAAAGACACTGCACGGGATGTTGAACACCGAGTCGTTGGATGTGCCCACACGAGGCATAGGACCCACCACGCCACCGTTGATGTTCACCGTGGCCGTGCCATTGTTAGTAGCGGGCACGAAGTCACCATTAACTTCCGTATGGGTTCCCACGCTGGCCATCTCACCGCCGCCATACACATTGAACTGCACATGGCCGCCATTGATGGTCACAGTGGTGTTACCATTCACACGTCCTGAATTGGGATCGGTGTCATCACCCTTACCGCCACCAAACACGCGGCCTGCCTCATTCGTGTGGATAATCGTGTCGAACGGAGCTGTTGAGGGCGTGCCTTGTTTCCGTCCATAGGTAACTTCACCCACGGTACCGCCATTCATCGTCACGGTGGTGTTCTCCGTCACGACGCCCTGCTCGCCGCCTCCATAGACGTTACCTTTGACGACGACTTGCGCCGAGGCCATACCGCTGGTCAGCAGCATGACCGCCAAAAGGAACACTTTTCGCCTTGATTTCATAACGCTTGTGCAATATAACCGATTATGATTCATCACTTATTTTGTTTGTTTATTATCTATTGTTTGTGTGTGTTTCTATCATTGAAAAATAGCTGTCAATGTAACGTCTCCGTGACCCATGATAAAGGTCGTGCTGGCCTGATTGGACTGCGTAATATAGCCATTTTCATTATTGACTTCCCATCTGTTAAACGTATGCCCAACCTCATGTCTTGCCACAATATGAAGCACTGTACCTTCAGCAACTTGAGCGCCGCTGGTTATTGCATGACCCTGGTTATCAGTTACTTCAACAGTTCCATATCCTGCAGGACTGACGGCTAATGTCAATGTATGCTTTGGAGGTGTCGGTGGTGCAGGAATGGTCGGGGTAACCGATGACTCTGGGACGATTTGCACATCCGTGCTGCCATCAATAATACCATGTTTAGAACCGCCATACACATCGCCTCCAATGGTGGCTTTACCACGAAGAATGACTTTGGTATCACCAATAACATCGGCCGTACTTCCTCCACCAAACACATCTTTTCCTACAATTGCTGTATGTGTTGTTACTGCGTCATCTCCAATCACAACATACGGATTGCTGGTAACTTGTCCGGCATCTCCTCCCGGGTTTTCTACATCACCCAAACTGCCGCCAAAGACATAATAGTTGACCTTACCATTTTGGAGATACACTTGGGGTGAGATACGCGGGGCGCCATTTTCGTAATGCTCGGGTTCATAAACGGCCTTCTCATTGCCGCCGTAAATAGTATCGATGTCCAATGGGCACTCCTGATTTGCGTTGACTACGATGATGATGTCGCCATCCACGTCGCCTTTGAGTTGGTTTCCACCATAAACATTATGGATGGTACCACCTTCCAATTTCATATAAATATTACCTCCCGTGCCCACTGCTTCTGGATAGACGTGCAGATAGGTCTGCATGGCATCTCGGGCATCTGCTGGCACTGTATTTATCAATTCAGGATGATTAATAATGTCAGGGTATCTTCTGACATCGCCAGGATGCTCATAATCGCCACGAGAGCCACCAAACAAATTGGTGATATTTCCACCCCTAACCACCAAATAAATGTCACCATAGATAACGGCCAATCGGCTACCTGCATATACGTTCATGTAATGCATTGGGTCGCCAGAGCCGTTGCAATAGATGGTATCCATCAAACCACCAATGATGGTTGCCTTGTTGGCACCGAAGAAGAAATAGTCAACCTCCAATTCACCGTCACAGATTTTGGGATTTTGGTTACACTCGTTGTCATGCATGGGGCCCATAACGTTGCCGCCCACATCGCAGCCGACATACTTATAGCCGACGTGTCCTGCACAGATTGTGAGTTCGATACCACCATCACCAATGTTGGCTGGAATGACCTGGCCATTGCCGCCACCAAAGACATATTCGAAACGACCGCCGTCCACATTGACTTCCACACCGAGTGCATCAGCAGCGTTGCCACCACCATAAACTCCATCGATAGTATTGTCGCAATAATGGATGTAAGTGTAGGCTTTCATGGAACCACTGGGCTCATAGTGCGCTCTGTTGCCGCCGCCAAACACGTTGGCGATGGCGTAGCTGCGGTCACTCTCTTCATAATTGACCATATCTTTTGGGGTATGTGCCGTTTGATACACATCCACAAACACTTCATCTTGAGGCGAACCATTCACATTGTTGCAGCCGAAAACCTTGCTTCCATAAATGAAGTCTTCAACATTGTAAACGCTGAAAGAGGCTAAGCCAGTGGGGTCTGCGGTTGCACTGACCCTGGGCGCACCGATGTTGACATGTACTTTTCCGTACACTTTGGCCGGATGGTCGGCATTGCCCAGACCGCCACCATAAACGTTGCCGCCGAACAAGTCGACTGTTCCACCACTTACCTTCATCTTACTCTTGAAAGAGCCGTTGAGGACATTGACCGTAGTAGTGTTATCACCATTGGTGTTGACATCACCGAGGGCCGAGCCACCGTAGAGGTCGCCGTAGAGCATCGGGTAGTCACAATGGGAATGGGTGCCATTGACCTCTTCATCCGTACCAAAGTTGACGGTGACATTGCCCGTGATATCGGTAGCAGCACCATAGCCGCCGCCGTGCACGTTGACAGGCGTCTCGTTTTCGAGTGCCGCCATGGTGCCGATGATGGTATGTGAGGTCTCTGAGCCTGTGATATTGAGGGTGGCATTGCCGCCGACGGTGCCGCTCATGTTGCAACCGCCATAAACGCCCGCATCGGTGAGAGCGGTACACACCGTTCCGCCACTGATGTTGACCTCGGTGTTGCCCGAAATGCCAGCCGCATTACCGCCGCCCACCACCTTGTGGGTGACTTCGCCGCTGACGATGTTGACCTGGGTGTTGCCCGTTACGGCCGCAGCGTCGCCGCCACCGTACACGTTGCCTTCGCCTGGGGTCGTTGTGCCATTCAGATTGGCACCGATAAGAACAGCGTGGTTAGGATTGTTATCGCCAATCGTCACCTTGGGCAGCGCTGTAACGACAGCTGCGCTACCCTTACCACCGCCATACACAGCATTGTTGACCGTGCCATGCTTGATGTTGACTTCGGGCGAAATTGCCGAAGCGTCGGTGGGCGAATAGGCTGCATCGTTGCCGCCGCCGTAGATGGTGTTCACACCCAACGCACAATCGCCGCCTATTTCTTCCATGTTCACTTGGATGGCGTTTTTGATGTGTCCGCCAGCATTGTTGCCGCCAAACACCTTGTCCATCATGCCACCATAAAGGTTCACCGTGACACCACCCCAAATGGTTCCTCCGACATTGTTGCCGCCAAACACGGATTCAAGATTGCTGTCGCCACCGTAAACGTTCAGGACGATGTTGGCGGGATTGGTCTCGGTACCCACATCGGCGTTCTTGGCGCCGCCATAGATGGTCTTCACGCCTGCGGTGCCGCAAGGCACGTTGAGAGTGATGCCGTTTTCGTCGGTTGCCTGGTTGCCACCGCCGTAAAGCTCATTGACCGAACGGGGCGAACAAGTGGGCGTTTCGGCAAATTGCAGGCTGGTCTCTCCATACACCATACCTCTGGTGTTGGAGCCACCGAACACATAGCCCATCACACCGCCGTTCAACGCAATCGTATTGTCGCCGCTGACGTTGGCGCCAGGGTTGCCCGTGCCAGCACCATTGCCACCACCGAACACGTACTTGATCAAGCCTCCGTCGATGATGACATTGGATTCAGGAACGTTGGCCGCATTGCCACCGCCATACACATATTGTATGGTGTTGTCGCAATTGTGGACGTGCACATAGGTTGCAGCGTTTTCAAGTGTCGGCACATAGTGAGCCAGGTTGCCACCGCCATACACTTGCCCGAGGGCGTAGCGGGTATCCAGTTCAAAGAAGTCGTTGGTCAACGGGTCTGGCAAAGAGTTAGGATAGGCATTTGCCGAAGTGTGTGCCGTGCGATACACATCCACAAAGACATTGCCCTTGGGTGTGCCCGCGAGGTTGTTGCCGCCAAACACGCTTCCGTCGATGTTCAAGTAATTAGAATAGGTAGTTTCGTCGTCATCGCCGATGTTGACATGCACCGTACCATTGACGGTAGCTTCGGTGATGACTTCATTAATATATCCGTTGGAATTGAGTGTAGCTGCACCCAAGCCGCCGCCATACACGTTGCCGTGGATGGTGCCGTTGAGGTAGTTGACTGTGGTGGTATTATCGGTATTGGTATTCACGCTACCCAAGGCCGATCCACCGTAGATGTCGCCATAGATGAGCGGCGTGGCCGCTTCCGAAGCAGCGTTTACCCTACCGACATTAACAAGGACATTGCCCGTGGTGCTGGTGAGATGTCCGTAGCCACCACCGAAGACATTGCCTGTATGTGTGGCATCCGTGCCCACATAACCACCATAGATATCGGCACCCGAGTTGGCGCAGGTAGGCGCAGTCGTGACACCTGTAGCCACCAGTTGAGGCGATCCTGAAGTGGGAATGGTATAGACATTTCCTTCACTGTACGTATAGTATCCGTTGCCGCCGCCGTACACGTTGCCGACGGTGCCACCCACGACCGCAACACGCGAGAAGCCACTCACATGACCGCTGATGTCGCTGCCGCCAAATAGACCATGGAGAGGTGACATGCTGAAATCGCCGCCTTCCACATAGACAAGACTGTTGTTGGTCACGCCGTTCATGCGGCAGCCGCCGTAGACGGCATCCATAATCTTGTAGTTGGTGGGACCAGCGCTATAGGTCGTTCCTTCACCGTCAGGGTCGTATGAATCGATCAGACGCACATAGCTACCTACGTTCCCATACTCGCCAATGGTCGTTCCAGTGGCAGTCATGGCGCCTTCGTTGCAGCCGCCATACACGGTATTCACCTGGCCGTTCAACAAGATGATTTCGGCAGGAACGGCCAAATCGCCTTTGTTGTTACCACCAAAGATGGTGCCCACATTGGAAAAACCTATCGGATCCGTCTTCACATTAAAGAATACCTTGACAAAACCTGTTACGGTAACGCCGTCGCCACCGCCATACACCGTGCCGATGTGTGCGCCAGATGTGCCACCATCGACACCGATATCAACGAAGGTGCATTGTTGGATGGGCTGGTTAGTTACATCGCAGGTGACTACGGTTTCCTTCACACCGCCGCCGTTAATGTAGGCTTGAGCCTCGCCAAATGATGTAAAATACTCATAGTCGCCGTTACCGCCCCCATACACATTGGTGATGGAAGGATTGCCCGTGAGACCGACATAAGTATATACTTTGTTGGGATCCAACAACGAGGTCTTATCATCGGAGGCTGTCCAATACGATTCGGGCAGAATACGGTTGGAATAAGGTACGGCCACTTTACCCAAGCGGTCGTTGCCGCCATAGAGGGACTTGCCAATAGTGCCGCCCGATACCTGCACTTCGCAGCTGCCATTCACATCGGCCATATTGCCGCCGCCATACACACTGCCGTTCACCGTACCGCCGTTCATGCGCACTGAAGACAGGCCCACCATTTGGGGATACGGATTGTTGCCGACTGAATTGCTGGTGAAGCCCACACGGGCCAAATTGCCACCAGCATACACACTGCCTTTCACCGAGGCACCACTGTTGACAACGACATGGGCCTCGTTGTGGGTAGGCGAAGAAAGGCCTATATATTTATGCTCTGGGTCGCCATAGTCGAGACCCGAAATATAACATCCAGCATCGTTAAGGCAATGGTAATAACCGTTACCTCCGGCAAAGAGGTTCTTGTAAACGATGCCTCCAGAAGCTACCACATAGGTACCGCCAAATACTTTCTGGTCATCCAATGTTACAGGAATCACAGGAGCATTTGGGTTAACGAGAGTGCTACCCACGTCGCCGCTCACGTTGCAGCCGCCATACACGGTGCCTACGTGTCCGTCCATGAGTTCAACCCAAGTGCTATAGAGCACATTACTCACCTGGCATCCGCCATAGAGATTGTCAATCAATATAGTAGGGCTGTTCATCTTCACATGGGTGCCATACTTGACCACGTCCTCGTTGATGACGAGCGATCCTCCGCTACCATTGTCGTTGGAGAGGCCCCACATGTCGCCTGCATTGCCGCCACCATACACCGTGCCAATACTGCCCGAAGTAAGGGTGATGGTAGGCACCGTGCCATTGAGTTTGCTGTCGAAGGTGGCCATGTTGTTGCCGCCAAAGAGGGTACGCACGTTGTAGATGCCCGCAAAGCCATCCCAACCATAGTCATCTTTAATCTTAATGGTTCCATCGTAAGACGCAATGGCATTGGAATACACATGGCCATAAGTAGTACCACTACCAGTGCCAATAGCACAATCAACCGTCATGTTGGCTGCATACACGTCGGCCGAGTTGCCGCCAGCGAAGATGGTGTCGCACTGACCGCCAAAGATTTCCACATTCGTCGTGGAGCCATACACCTTGTTGCCGCCGCCGAAGAGGTAGCGGATGCCGAAGTCGCGGCCATAGCCGTGAGTGGCGGAATTGACAATGCTATTATGCTCCACATCGGTGGTGGTACGGTTGACCACAATATGTTGCTTTCCCTTGCCTTGGTCACCACCGAAGTTGTTACCGCCAAACACGGCGAGGATAGTGCCGCCATCGACAGTAATCAAAGAGCCGTCGTAATTATAATCATCATAGGTCAAGAAAGCGTTTTTCGCACCACCAAAGATGGAATCGACCTTGACCTTGTCGTTGGTCACCGTGATAGCCGTCTTGACGATGGAGGGGAAATTCAAAGTCTTGGGGTTAGTACCCGTATTGGTCCATACCACGTCACCCACATGGTGCGACTGCGTCATTTCATTCACGTGACCACCCACAGCCACCGTTTCCGAAGTATAGCTGTCGTCAGCCGCTACAAACGAAGTGCCGTTGTAGGCATAGTAACCGTTGCCGCCGCCATACACCGAGGTGACCCTGATTTTGCCATTGTTTGGAGTGGTGCCATAAGAGGCGTATGTACCGCCAGCATTAACGCCCAAGACAATGGTCGATCCGTTACCGTCTTCAACGGTTCCAGCGATGTCGTTGCCGCCATAGATGGCGCCGATGCTGTCGCAGTTGACGATGACCACCTCGGTCTTGCCACCCACGTCGGCCATACGACCGCCACCGAAGATGGCACCATTGACCATCAAGCCTGGTTCCTTCAGCGTTTTGAAGGTATATTCTGTTGCTCCAGATTGCACCGTCCCTCCGCAGATGGCACTAACCTTATAGAGATAATCGGTATTATAATCCAAACCCGTGATGGTATAAGAAGTGACATCGCCCACGGTAATCGAGCTCCATGTAGCAGTACCAACTTTTTTCCATGACACTTCATAACTTTCAGCCGTAGGAAGCCACGACACGGTGACACCCACGTAGGTGATGACCTTATCGTCATCCAAAACGGTAGGATTCTGGCACTGCGTTCTCACCAAAACCGTAGCCGTGCGCGTTTGCGTGGCACCATTCGCGTAGGTGACAGTAAGCGTCAGGGTAGCCGTTTTGTGGCTTGTTGTATTGTTCGGGGTACGATAATAGAGCGTCGGTGTTGCAACATTGGCGGTAAACACATTACTGTTTTCAGCAAATGAGAGATGGTTGCCATCGCACGAGATGCTCCATGCATATCCGCTTGGCTCCACGTCTGTGTATGTTGTGGAATTGGGTGCGGATGTATTATAAAGGTTGTTGTAATAATAATAGTTTCTTTCTGGTATATTTGTAGAATGATCAGGATCTACAAGTCCGTCAATATGATAATGGGTATAGGCAGGCGTAGTGGTATAGGTATAAGGGGTTGCCGTACCGTTAAGAGCCTGATGTTCTCCGTAATTCATGGAAAAACTCGACAAGTTGCCCACGCCTCCGGATTCACCCGAAACGGCCACAGCATGTTCGGTTTCCGTCACTCTTAAGAAACGGGCTGAATTTTCAGTCGGCTCATAACCATACACCGATGACATCTTCCATTGATTGTCTTCATACGACAACCAAACGACTTGCCAACACTGGCTTCCAGAACTGTTATATGCTGGCGGGCAAGTACCACCAAAATGCTGAATACCGCGTGCCAAACCGTGATCCCAGTCATAGAAGAAGTAGTCCAACGTATTGTTGTTCAGCGTCTGTGTTCCAGGGTTGTCTGCAACCGATATGGCTCCCCCAAGCGACAACGGAGCCTTCAGGTACTTCTGAGTCGTACCCACCATGAAATAATAGTTGTAGTTGTTGGGCGAATACCAGATACAGTTGGTGCTGAAACTGCTGGCATCATGAGGCGCATTCCCCTCATGCGACAAATAATGGTCTCCTTTCACGATGACATATTGCCTGTCGGACTGCGCCATCAGGCTTCCAGCCATGAAAAAGAGCATAAGACAGCAAAGGCTCCGTGCCATTTTCATTCTATCGTTGATGTTATGATTGTTTCTTTTCATATTCAATTGACTACACCTTATATATTTATGTTATTGATTCTGACCATTGACAATGACCTTGGTATCGCCACTCACCTCTCCCATGTTGCCGCCGCCATAGACGTTACCGAACACCTTGGCGCGGTTACGGAGGAAGATAGCCGTGTTGCCTACCACCTTGGCTGCATCACCGCCGCCAAAGACGCTGCCCGCGACGATGGAGCGAGGCGCAGAAGGAACCGTGTATAAATTCACACCATGCTCGTCTTCTGGGATATATTGCTCCATACTATCTTCATCATAGCCGATATTCACCAACGGGTTGGACGTGACATTAACCGTAGTGCCTTCAACACCCTTCGAGCCGCCATACACATTGCCACTGATGCCGTACTTGGCGTGAACCACATTGACAACGGGGCTCATGCCGCTAGCATCGGTGGGTGTATAGTTCGTCATATTGCTGCCGCCATAGATGTTGGTGATATAAAGCGGACAGGTTTCACTTTCGTCATCAAGCACATTGACGGTAATCCTACCTGCAATGTTGCCGTTGACATTGCTGCCGCCATAGACGTTTTCGATGGTGCCGCCATACAAGTTGAGCGTCACATATCCTCCGATGTTGGCCGGTTTGTTAATATGTCCCGAGCCTAAACTGGACAGGTCGCCTTTCGAGCCACCGTAGACGTTTTTATAAGTACCGCCACAAAGATTGAGCACGACATGACCCGTGATGTTGGCCATGTTGCAGCCACCATACAGGTTGTTGACCGTCATGCCATCGCTACAAGAAATGGTGGTCTCCAAATCGTCATCAATATCGACAAAGTTGCCGCCACAGAAAAACTCCTCAATCACCAAGTTACTTTCGCAAGGACCGTTGTTGTCAACAACGTTGTGAAGTGCTCCTTGAAGTTCACCGTTTTGGTTACTGCCGCCGAAGAACTGACCCACATTTCCGCCATGGATGGTCACGTCGATACCTTCATTGATATCCGCGCCATATTCTGAACCTCTTTCACCGTTACCGCCACCAAAGACCTGGAAGAAGCGTCCGCCTTGGATGAAGGTAGCCACATGAGGTGCCGCCGCCGCATTACCGCCGCCGAAGGTGCGCTCAATGGTGTTGTCGCAACCGTAGATATTGACTGCAGCCGTCTTACCCGTTGCCGTGTAGTCGGCCTCGTTGCCGCCACCAAACACGTTGGGGATGGCATAGCCAGTACCCGTTTCGTAATGGTTCTCAGGGGTATGCGCTGTTGCGTAGACATTCACGGTGACATTTTGTTCAGGCGAGCCGTTGGCGTTGTTGCAGCCGTACACATTGCCGCCGATGGTGGCGTTGCCTGACGTAGATGAGGTAAACTCAGGATGCTCTGTATCCATAATGCCACTTCCGATATTGACAGTCACCACACCCTTGACCACAGCAGCAATCGCTGTATTCGGGTCATCGCCAATCTGCTTTTGGCCCAAGCCGCCGCCATAGACGTTGCCGCCTGTGTAATAATAGATGGTCTGGCCGTTCAAGGTCTCCGACGTCCTATGTGTTTCGAGTGTACCATCAAGGATGTAGACGGTTGTTGTGTTGCTTGAGGTAGAATTGACACTGCCAAGAGCCGAGCCGCCGTACACGTCGCCGTAAATGGTAGGAGCAGTAGCGACTCCATCGCCCTTTTTGACAGTAACCGTAACGTTGCCATTGACATAGGTGTTCTGACCCAAGCCGCCGCCAAAGACGTTGGCAGTGGCTCCAGCATCAAGCAAGTCTTGGGAGCCAATGATGCCGCCTAAAATATCCACCACGGAATTTCCTATCACAGTGCCTTTCAGGTTACAGCCGCCATAAACACCGCCCAGGACTGCGCCGCCCGTCATCTCAACATCGCTGCCAGCCACACCTGCTGGGTTGGACGGGCTGTCCGAGGTGATGTCGTTACCGCCGCCGTAGACGTTGCCCGAAACCGTGCCGTTTATAATGTTGACATGAGGAGTGTCGTTGTAAGCAGCGTGGTTGCCGCCGCCATAGACGTCACCCACATACCAATCGCATGTTCTCGACCTGTTGATATTGACCGTGATAGTACCATAGATGTCGCCGCTCGTATTGTTGCCACCAAAGACGTTCTCTACCATACCATTATTAATATTCAAGGTAATATCGCTGTGGTTACTTGTTGTTCCGATGTTGGCCTGATTGGCACCGCCATACACCGTGCCGATGCCCTCAAGCTCGTAGCCAATACGGTTATTTGAATTGTTGTGGTTCGTATGGTTATACTCACCCGTAGTGGTCCAATCGCCCGTACAACCGATGGTGATGGTGCCAGCGTTACCTGCAGCCTGGTTGCCGCCGCCGTACACCTCTCCTATCTTCATGTCGCAACTACCGGTTTTGTTGATATCAAGGCTTGAAGTGCCTCCAATAGCGCCATTGAGGTTGGAGCCTGCAAACACACGACCTATCTTGGCACCCGTCACGCTCACGTTGACATCGCCATCGACATTGGCTTCTTTCAAGTTACTTGGGTCGTTGTCGCCGTGGCCACCGCCAAACACGTCATAGTGTATCCAGCCGCCTGCGATGCTGACATTGGTAGCCGGCACGTCGGCCGCATTACCACCGCCGTACACATAACCAATCTCCGTGTTGCACTTGTTCAGCACCTGAACCGTAGGCGCAGTGGAGCCGGTGACCTTGGCCGCGTTGCCGCCGCCGTACACATCGCCGAGGATTTCAGCCTTATAGCTTTCATGTCCCGTTGTTAGGTCACCGACAATCACCGTGGGGGCTGCCGTCGAACCAGGCAATTGGGTGGTGCTGGTCGGGTCGCCATTGCCGCCGCCATACACGTTGCCACTCACCTTACCATTCTTGATGTTCACAGCAGGATTGCCAGTGTAAGCTGCCAAATTACCTCCGCCGAACACGTTGCCCACATACCAGCCGCAAGTGCCAGTCTTTTCGATATTAACTGTGATGGTGCCGTGGATGTCGCCGCTCGTGTTATTGCCACCGAAGACATTACCCACGATACCGTCGTTCATATTCAAGGTAATATTGCTCGGGTTGGTTGATGTTCCAATGTTGGCCATATTGGCACCGCCATACACATAGCCGATGCCCTCCAAAGAGGTGCCGATATTCTCGGGATGAGTGCTATGGTCATCTGTCAAGGTACCCGTGCAACCGATGGTGATGGTGCCTGCATTGCCGTCGGCTTCGTTACCACCGCCGTACAATTCTCCAATCTTCATGTCGCAAGCAGTGCCTGTTCCCTCAGCTTGTTTGTTAACATTCAAGGAGACACTGCCGTTAATGGTGCCGCTGGAGTTGTTGCCGCCAAACACATGGCTGATTTCGCCACCATAGATATAGGTTGTGGCATTTCCTGAAACCATCATGTAATTGGCCGCCACGCCTTCACCGTTGCCGCCACCGAACACATAGCCGATGGTATGACCGCCGTAAACCACGACATTGGTAGCCGCCACGCTGGCTTTATTGCCGCCGCCATAGACGTAGCCGATGCTGTTGTCGCAATTGTGGATGGTCACATTGGGAGTGTAGCTGTAAGCCGCCAGATTGCCGCCGCCAAAGACCGCACCGAGGGCGTAGCCTCCAGAGGCCGCTTCGTCTGTACCGTAAATGTCTACATTGACGGTGCTTTGCGGAGCTCCGTTGGCGTTGTTGCAACCAAATACAGAACCCGTGACCGTACCGCCATTCACCGTGACTTGCACCGCGCCGTTGACAGAGGCCGCATAAGTATTATCGCCCAAACCGCCGCCATAGAGGTCACCGTGGATGGTACCACTCGTCAGCGTGACGGTGGTATTGTCATTGGCATCACTGTTGACGTGACCCTTGGCCGAGCCGCCGTACACGTCGCCCCAGATGACCGCAGACGCACCGTTGATGGTGACTTCCACATCTCCGTCGGTGGAGGTGCCGTTACCATAGCCACCACCGTGAACGTTGGCTGAGGTGCCATTAGCACCGATAGTGCCGCCCGTGACGTTGACGGCGATATTGCCACCCACATTGCCGCTGGTGTTGCAGCCGCCGTAGATGCCCGTGCTGGCGCTACCGCTACTGACACTGACGGATGTGGTATTCGTCACACTGGCCTGGTTACCACCGCCATAGAGGTTTGCGGCCGAGGCACCAGAGAGGGACAGTGTGGTTGTTCCGTTGATGGCAGCCACATTGCCACCGCCAAAGGCATCGTTAAGGGTACCAGCGATAAGTTGGACCGTAGTGTTGCCCGTGACTTCCGCCGCGTCGCCACCACCAAAGACATCGGAAACGGCGAGTGTCTCTCCAGAAGCCTGATTGATGACCACGGAAGGATCGCCCGTGACGACAGCAGTCGCACCAAGACCACCGCCATAGACATTGTTTGCAGTGCCTTTATAGGCATTCACAGTAGGATTGCCC
>Ga0310786_10000289_pt1 | contig 84198 bp, 51 predicted proteins | sample AusTroGonzalo_MG_FD_203881 | JGI IMG/M metagenome (GOLD analysis project Ga0310786, IMG submission 203881) | Bovine rumen microbial communities from tropical cattle in Woodstock, Queensland, Australia - Gonzalo_03 (v2) (version 2) | ecosystem: Host-associated > Mammals > Digestive system >... | reverse complement strand
ATGGTACTTTTGTATTAACGATGTAATACAAGCGTTGACGGATAGTAGCGATGTCACACAATATGTCAAACGAATGCGGCAACGTGATGCTGAACTCAATTCCGTGTGGGGTACAATTTGTACCCCCCACCAATTTACATCCACAGATGGTAAATTACATGCAGTAAATTGCGCCTCATTGCAGAATACATTCCGAATCATACAATCGATACCATCCAAGAAGGCTGAACCTTTTAAGCAGTGGTTGGCGCAAGTGGGAGCAGAAAGGATAAGTCAATTGCGTGATCCGGAACGAAGCATAGAGCAAGCCGTACAAGATTATCGTCGATTAGGTTATTCTGAGAATTGGATTAACCAGCGAATTAAGACCATTGAGATTCGCAAGGGGCTTACAGACGAATGGAAACGGAGTGGTGTGACGAAAGAGAGCGAATATGCGCGTTTAACGGATATGATGAGCAAGGTGTGGAGCGGAATGACCACACGCGAATACAAAAAGCACAAAGGTCTGACTGATCAGAATTTGCGTGACAACATGACAAATATGGAGTTGCTTCTTAATGCGTTAGCAGAACAGACAGCTACCGACCTGAGTAAAGAGCGAAATCCGGAAGGATTAACAGCTACAGCTTATGTGGCTAAAGACGGAGCAGAAGTGGCACGTAATGCTCGTGCTGATATAGAACAACGGTTGGGCCATTCTGTAATTAGCAATAAAAAAGCGATTGATTACATTACACCTCAAGACGAATTGCCACTTGAGAAATAATGGTCGCTACGCGACGTTAAACGGTTAAATTGTTAAGTTGTTAAATTGTTAAGCTGTTAATAAAGAAAAATCGCATGAGAGTGCGATTTTTCTTGTAGTATGATTATTCGATAATTGCCGGATAGCCTGAAATCCGTTTAAGCCAGATGGCAAAGAACAAATCTGAGATGCGGTATTCTTTGTTTTGCATTGTAATCCAATCATTTTCTAATAGTACGCGGAGTGCGGCTTGGACGGAACTCGCGCTTCCTAAACTATGCCGTGTAATGAAATCAGTTCCTGTGAGTTGTCGCGCAATTCCATCAATAGCTATTGCATACAGCACTGCTTTTTGCTTGGAAGGCATTCGCGATAAGTTTTCACGGTAGGTATGCTCGTTGTCAGCGAGAACCTCATCTAAAACATGATTTATCCTTTCCAGCGTGCATGCACTTCCTTCCGGAGTTTCAGCGAAGGCAAGGTGCAGTATTTTCTGCAGGCAAAACGTGTTGCCATCAAAAAATGCATATAACTTAGCAATTGTCTCTTCCTCAACATGTTTGCCATATTGCTCAAATAGTCCTGTTGCGAATACCGAGTATTTCGTTACATCTATTTGCTCTAAGTACATGTTCATAGTGGAGTGATAAAAAGGACGATTGTATGCCCCAAACATTTCAGCAAGGATGTGCCTCTCCGAACCAGCAAAGATAAAGTGCGTATTTCTTAAATGCTGTATTTTACCGCGCAGTATAGCCTCAATATTTTTCTCCGGGTAACGCGCTATACGCTGGAACTCATCAATAGCGACTATACAGGGCTTGTCTGCATGTTCTAAATATTCGAAGATTTCTGTCAAAGTATATTCCGGAGCGGTGATTTCACCTAATTCCAGAGCCATAGTGGGGAGACCAGAAAGAGGGTCTATTCCAAATTTCGGATGAATAGATTTGATCGTTTGCAGAAGAGTAGTCAGGACTTTTTGGCCTCTTGGCATAAGTGTTTCGAAAACCTGCTTGCCAAACTCATAGACGAACTCTTGAAAACTAGAAGTATGCAGTATGTCAAAATAGAAAGTATAGAAATGCTCCTTTATCGATTCCTGGTCAAAGCAATGTGTGATAAGAGCAGTTTTACCGATACGGCGTTGCGATAACAACAATATGTTTGCTGCTTGACCGGAGATTTCTTGCGTCATACGCAAGGTCTCTTTTTCGCGATCACAAAAGAACTCAGGGGGAATTTTTCCCATTACCACAAAGGGATTCAAAATGGCTTTCATAGACGATACTTTAAAAATTTGCTGCAAAGATACTCTGTTTTTTTTGATTATGCAAATTAAATTATTCATTTTGCATAATTTATTTTAAATAATGGCATATTTTAGGCATTTTGAGGGGATTTATAGGGGACGAATTGGGAGCGTGCAGGAGAGTCCTACGAAGTCCCCACGATATCCCATATTGCTATGGAAGATAATGGCGCAAGCGCAAGGAGATAGGTTGCTGCGCAACGTATAGCATTTAGCATTTATCCATGTACCATTTACCATTGATTGGGTCATTGAGTAATTGAGATATTTGGCGCAAGCGTAAGGAGGTTGCTGCGCAACGTTAAACGGTTAAATTGTTAAGTTGTTAAACCGTTAAGTTGTTAAGCTGTTAATAAAGAAAAATCGCAGGAGAGTGCGATTTTTCTTGTTTTGTGATAGGTATTGGTGTGTTTTGAGGTGCTTATGGGGATTTGTAGGGTGTTTGTAGGGTATTTGTAGAGTGCTTGTCTGCTTGCTTTATCCTACGGTTAAGGCTTAGTGAGGATTAGTGGAAGAAGAGGTAGGCGAGGAGGATGGCGGCGAGGATGCCACAGAAGTCGGCAATGAGGCCACAAACTACGGCATAACGCGTGTCCTTGATGCTGACACTACCAAAATATACTGCCAAGATATAAAACGTGGTATCTGTAGAACCCTGCACGATACTAACCAGTCTGCCCACAAAGGAATCGGCACCATACTGCATCATCGCATCCACCATCAAACCACGTGCGCCACTGCCACTCAAAGGACGCATAAAGGCCGTTGGCAAGGCAGGTACAAAGTCCGTATTTATGCCCAACAGCGCAAATCCTGCACCTAAACCATGTACCAATAAATCCATTGCGCCAGAAGCACGGAACATACCGACTGCGACCAGAATGGCAATGAGGTATGGGATAATGCCGACAGCAGTTTTAAAACCGTCCTTTGCGCCATCAATAAAGGCATCATAGACGTTAATCTTCTTCACCATACCGGCGACAATAAACCAGATTATGACAGCCAGCAGGAGAACTGAGGCAAAGATGGCCGAGAACTTGCTGACAGTTTCCTGCGGGAAGGACATCGCCGCCCAGATAATCAGTCCGACAAAGACGGTCAGTCCGCCCAGTGTGCCGAGAATGACTTTGTCAAAGAGGTTGATTTTCTGAATGACAGCCACGGAAATGAGTCCTGCCATCGCCGCAAAGTAGGTTGCGAGGAGAATGGGCAGGAAGACATCGGCAGGATTGGCTGCACCGAGTTGCGCACGGTAGGTCATGATTGAGACGGGCACAAGCGTCAGTCCGCTGGTGACCAAAACGAGGAACATAATCATCGAATTGGAGGCTTTGGACTTGTCGGGATTGGATTCCTGCAGCTCTTTCATCGCCTGCAAACCGAGTGGAGTAGCGGCATTGTCAATACCGAGCATGGTTGCGGATATATTCATGAGCATGGAACCGAAGGCCGGATGACCTTTGGGGAGCTCGGGAAAGATGCGTGTGAAGAAGGGGCTGACCAAACGAGAAAAACGGTTGATGACACCTGCCTGTTCGCCGATTTTCATTATTCCCATCCATAAAGCAAGGACTCCGGTCAAGCCGAGACTAATCTCAAAACCGGACTTGGCAGAGGAAAAAGTGGAATTAAGAATGGCGTTAAAGATATCGGTCTGCCCGAAGGCAAAACACTGAATCAAGCCGACCAAAACGGCGATTAAAATGAGAGCAATCCAAATGTAGTTCAAAATCATGGCGCAAAAGTAGTTTTTTTTTTTGATATATGCAAAAAAAGTAGTAATTTTGTGCGATTTTTTACTCGGAGACGGGTTATGGGTTACGGGTTACGGGATATGATATATCGAATTGGGTCGTGGTTTCGGCATGAGTTGACGAGTTGGAACACGGGCGGTGAAGGGATACATTCGCCGTATTTGTTCCATTTGGTGCGACATATCATCAGCGATGACAACCGATACTACTGCTGGTCGAAGATAGAAGAGCGCCGTACGGCGATGCTGCATGCTCCGAAACCGGTGAAAGTGCTGGATTACGGTTCTCGGGGGCAAGGGAAAGTTGAAGAACGGTTGGTGTGCGATATCGCCAAAACATCCTTAGAGAGTGCAAAGAACGGGCAGCTGTTTTTCCGGATTGTGAACTGGTTGGGTCATGAAAAAGGTGCACCGCTGCGGATAGTGGAACTTGGTACGAATCTCGGGATAACGACAGCGTATCTGGCATTGCCGGACAGCCGGAACAAGGTGATTACGTTCGAGGGAAGTGAGGAGTTGTTGGCAATGGCAGAGCTGAACTGGCGGAAATTAGGTGTGGCAAATGTGGAGGCCGTGTCGGGGAATATAGATGACACCTTAAATACATACGCGCGCGAGAAGATAGATGTGGTATATATGGATGCAAACCATCGGAAGGAGCCAACGTTGCGGTATTTTGAGACGTTGTTGCCGTGTATGGGCGAGAAAAGTATTGTGATTATAGATGATATACACCATAGTCCGGAGATGGAAGAGGCCTGGAAAGCAATTGGGGAGCGTGCTGAAGTGACGACGACAATGGACTATTATGATTTCGGGATAGTGTTCTTTGACAGGCACTATCTAAAGAGGCATTATAAGTTGAGAGTGTAATGTTTAATGTTTAATGTGTAATGTGTAATGTTTATGAAGATATATACCAAAACAGGAGACAAGGGGCAGACGTCGCTGGCGAACGGTCAACGAGTGCCCAAGACGGATGCACGTATAGAAGCATACGGTACATCGGATGAATTGAACAGTCTGATAGGTTGGTTGCGTGCTGCGGCTGACAGTGAGCAACTGAAATGGATTCAGAACCGGTTGTTCGACCTTGGTGCTTGTCTGGCAGGCGCGAACATGCGTTTGGACGAGTCCGCGGCAGGAAAGTTGGAGACGTGGATAGATGAAATGTCTGAGGAGGTGCCGCCATTGCGGGCATTTGTGCTTCCGGCAGGCGATGAGGCGGTTTGTAGGTGTCATATATGCCGCACGGTGACAAGAAGGCTGGAGAGGAAGATGCTGTTGTTGAATGGTGTGAATGGTGAAAATGGTGACGCTACGCTTAAAGGTGAGTTGGTGTTCGTGAATCGTTTGAGCGACTATTTTTTCATGTTGAGCAGGTGGTTGGCGAAACAAAACGGAGTGACAGAAGAAACGTGGCAAAAGGCATAAAATTGAAAGCAAAAAGGGTTTTGTAAAGTGCAAGTTGCAATAAAAATGCAAAAAAATGCAGAAAAATGCAAAAAATGTTTGCATGTATCGATAAAAAAGTGTAATTTTGCACGCTAATTTGGAAAAGTTATGTATTGGACGTTAGAATTGGCCTCTAAAATAGAGGATGCACCATGGCCTGCAACGAAGGAAGAATTGCTTGATTATGCGAACCGCATCGGTGCTCCGATGGAGGTTATAGAGAACCTTCAGGAGATAGAAGACGAGGACGAGGTGTATGAGAGTATAGAAGATATATGGCCTGATTACCCGACGAAGGAGGATTTCTTCTTTGACGAGGAAGAGTATTAATGATATACGATTAGACGATTGACGATTGGCCGATAGAAAGTTGAAAATTGAAAGTTGAAAGGTAAGAGGTGAAACGATGTGTTGTTCTTTTATGTGTGTTGATCGGTAGTGCTGTGGCTGTAATGGCTCAGTTCGATCCGCAGATAGGACAATATATGTATATGCCAACCGCCTACAATCCTGCGGCGGCAGGAGAAGGTGACTTGATGAAGGTGGCGGGAATGCATCGTATGCAGTATGCGAACATTACGAATGCCCCGATGACCACGTATTTCAGTTTCAGTTCACCGTTTGTGATAGGCAAGACCCGCCACGGAGCCGGAATCCGGTTTATGAACGACAAGTACGGATTGTTCACCAACCAGACGTTGCATGCGCAATACACCTACCGGCATAAGTTGGGTAAAGGATATTTGAGCGGTGGATTAGATTTGGGATTTGTGAATGTGGGATTCAAAGGCGACAGCGTGAATCTGGACAAGTTGTCGGAGTCGGATTATTTTTCGGCGAATGATGAGGCAATTCCCAAGGGCAGCAAGTCGGGCATGACGTTTGATATGGGTGTGGGCATTTACTATACGACCGGTATATGGTGGGTGGGTGCGAGTTACAGCCATTTGACGCAGCCGACGGTAGAGTGGGACGAGTATTCGGAAGTGCATTTGCGCGGGACGCTGTATGTGGCGGGGGGATATAACTTCCGGTTTAAGCACCACAAGGAGTGGCAGTTGAAGCCCTCGCTGATGATGATGACGGATTTTGCATCGTGGGACATCAATATGAGTCTGCTTTGCGAATACAAGGACCGCTACAGATGGGGATTGGGATATCGAATTGCGGGAAGTGTGAATGTGTTGTTGGGGATAGATATTGTTTCGGGGCTGACGTTGGGATATACGTGTGAGTTGCCTCACAACAATTTGTTGTTAGAGAGTTTTGGAACGCATGAGTTGTATTTGGCATACGGATTCAACATTTTGAAACCGAAGCGGACAAACAAATACAAAAGTGTAAGATACTTATAAATTGAAAATTGATAATTGACAATTGATATTATGAAAGTCAGTAAAGTTTTATCAGCAATTGCGTTAGTAGCGCTATTTACAGCATGTAACAAACCTGCCGGCGAATTGGTCGGTGTTGCGAATAGTGTCAAGTTCAAGGAGGCCAATCCTTACGGAATGGTATTTGTGCGCAAAGGTTCGTTTATGATGGGAGCCAACACACAGTCTGCTATTTTCGAGCAGCAGGATAACGTGTATATGGCGACTGTTGAAGCCTTCTGGATGGACGAGACTGAGATTACGAACAATGAGTATAAGCAGTTTGTGTTCTACGTTCGTGACTCCATTGCATTGACCCATTTGGTGGAAGCCGGTTTGACGGACTATGCCATTCAGCCCAAGAATGAGGATTTTGACGAGGAGAACTATAAGCTGAACTGGAAGCGCAAAGTGCCTTGGAGCAGTCAGGATGAGGAGGAGCAAGAGGCATTACAGCCGATGTATTTCCCCGGAACGAAGACGTTGAATACGAATCAACTGACGTATCGCTATGAGTGGACGAACTACGATCAAGCGGTTTTGGCTGCGAATAAATTCGATGTGGCTCGTGGTTGCTATCCTCCGACGGCCGTGGCACGTGTTGATACCGCATGGATTGATGAGAACGGAGCTATTCAAGAGGCCACTATCACGCGTCCGTTGCGTAGCCCGAAAGACTTGCTGACAAACAAGATTATCTGCGTTTATCCCGACACGATGGTTTGGGTACGCGATTTCCAATATTCCTATAACGACCCGTTGATGCAGAAATATTTCTCGCATGACGGTTATCTGGAGTATCCGGTGGTTGGTGTGACTTGGGAGCAAGCTCACGCATTCTGCCACTGGCGTTCCCGTTTCTTTGTCAATCACACCGGTGCCAATGCGCAGGACTACCGTTTGCCGACTGAGGCAGAGTGGGAGTATGCCGCGCGCGGTGGCCGCAAGATGGCGATGTATCCGTGGGGTGGTAACTATGCCCGTGATGCCAAGGGTTGCTTCTTCGCGAACTTCAAGCCGTATCGTGGTGCTTACAATGATGATACCGGAACAACGACTTGTCGTGTAGCCCAATACCGTCCGAATGATTTCGGTTTGTTTGACATGGCAGGCAATGTGGCGGAGTGGACTTCTTCCGCCTTCCAGCCGGTAGCCAACACAAACGTACACGACTTGAACCCGAACTACTGCTACATGGCACGTATTGATGACCCCGACATTTTGAAGAAGAAAGTGGTGAAGGGCGGTAGCTGGAAGGATATCAGTTACTTCCTGCAATGCGGTGTTCGCGTGTATGAATATCAATATCAGAGCCGTCCGTATATCGGATTCCGTTGCGTACGGTCTTATATTGGCGATTAAGGGGATGTGAAGATTTTATGATTTGAAAATTAATAATTATTAACCCATAAAACACATTATTTTGTATGGCAAAAAAAGAATCAGGATTCATCCACTGGTATGAATCGTATCAAGGAAAGAAAGTAACCGGTGTTATTTATTCAGCCGGTGCGTCCGTTGTAATTATCGGTGCATTGTTTAAGATTATGCACTTTCCGGGAGCTGGTCCGGTTCTTATGACCGGTATGATTACTGAGGCAATGCTATTTATGATAGGTGTGCTTGATAAGCCGCACGTAGATTTTCACTGGGAGAATGTATTCCCGCAACTGCTTGGTTACGGAGCAGAACCCGAGTATTTGGAAGAAGTTCAGTCTCGTCCCCGTCCGACGTTGCTCGGTGCAGGTGTTGAGAACGGTGTTGCTCCTGAATCCCCCAAAGAGGCCAAGAAAGCCAATGTTCCGGCACTTACTGATGCAGATATGGAAGCATTGAAGAGCGGCATTGACGGTTTGGCGAAGACGGCAGTTCAATTGCAAGACCTTGGCAAGGTGGCTGTTGCTTCCAATAAGTTAGGTGAGAAGATGGAGGCAGCCGGTGATAAGATGGATGCCGCTGCAGGTGCAGTTAGCGCTAAAATGGAAGCTGCCGGAGCGAAGATGGAGGCTATCGGTGAAGCTGCCGGTAAGTTTATTGCTTCGTCTGATGCAGTGAGCAAGAAAAATGATGAGTTGGCAAGCAAGTATGCAACGGTTGTAACCGATATGCAAAATGTCGTTGAAGGCACGAAGGCTTATCAAAAGAGTGTTGAAGGTCTCGGCGCAAAAATCGGTTCGATTAATTCTGTATATGAATTGCAACTCAATGCATTGCAAGCGCAAGTGGATGCATACAAGGCACAAACCGCTCAGATTAATGCCGCTTCAGACAGCGTAAAGGCAATGACTGCAGATGCACAGAAGGTACAAGCTGCTATGGCAGAGGCTGTTAAGTTCCACGCTGAATATGAGGCAGCAAGCAAGCAATTGGCTAAACAAGTAGCTGATTTGAACAAGGTTTACGGCAACATGCTGAACGCATTGGCATAATAGATGTACGGAGTAATTTTTTACGAAGTACAAATGAGACAATTTAGTTTTTAATTATTAATTGTTTTAAGTAATGGGTGGAGCAAAAAACTGTCCGGAAACCCCGAGACAACGAATGATAGGAATGATGTACTTGGTGCTCACCGCCATGTTGGCGTTGAACGTGAGTGCTGCCATCCTGAATGGTTACTTGCAGGTAGATGAGAGTCTTCATGCAACCATTGCGACGACGGAGAGCGGCAACCAAGTCGAATATGACCGTTTCTCCAGTGCGTTGAGTAACAACAGGGAAAAGACCCAAGAGTGGTACGACCGTGCGATGCGCGTTAAGGAAGAGTCGGATAAGTTATATAACTATATTGGCGAGTTCAAAGATGCGATTGTAGAATTGGCAGACGGTTCAAAAGCTGTGAAAGGCGCTACTGTACGTCAGATTGGTAAACGTGATGATACGAATGTGCCTCACCAATATGGTATCAACGAAGGTCACGGTGCAGAACTGAAAGAGAAGATTATTGCCTATCGTGAATTCTTGAAAGAGATTTCACAAGGTGATGAGAGTGTAAAGGCTGATATTGACCGTATGTTTGCGACCGCAGAAGGTGTGAATGCAGAAGGCAAGGCTATTTCTTGGGAGCAGACCATCTTTGAAGAAATGCCTGTTTGTGCGACCATCACGGTGTTGACAAAGATTCAGAACGATATTCGTACGTATGAAGGCAAGGTAGTCCAAGTGCTATACAGCAAGACAGATGCAAGTGACGTGCGTGTGAACAAGATGGGTGCGTACATTATCCCGTCGTCCGAGTATGTGATTCGCGGCAGCAAGTATCGTGCAAAGATTATTCTTGCCGGTATTGACTCGACGAAGACTCCTGACTACTATATTGAAGGTCAGAAAATCAATGAAGACGGTATCTATGAGGTAGTGGCATCCGGAACGGGTGAGAAGCGCTACAAAGGTCAGATTGCATATCAACACCTTGGTGAAACCGTTTATCTGCCGTTTGAAGGACGTTACATGGTAGGAGAGCCGACAGCGACTATTTCGAATACGGATTTGAATATCATGTACCGTGGTTACAACAACCCATTCAGTATTTCTGTCCCGGGTGTGCCTAATGAGAAGGTACAAGTACGTTGTCAAGGAGCTGCCATATCTAAATCCGGTGGAAACTGGATTATCAAGCCAGCGTCGGGTAGTGCCGATAAACTGACGATTGAGGTATTGGCAGAAGTAGATGGAAAGACCGCTGTGATGGGTTCGCATGTATATCGCGTTAAGAACCTGCCGAAACCGGATGCTTATCTGGAAATCAAGGGTCGTTTGTGGGATGATGCCAAGATTGGTCGTTCTGCCCTTGTTGACCCGTCCACGAAGATTGTAGCATCTTATGGTACAGATGGTCTTATCCAAGCGAAATTTACGATTAACCGCTTTATGGTGAAATTGCCGAATGGAACATCGTCTAATGTCAAGGGTGACAAGTTAGATGCGAAATCCATTGCGGAAATAAAGAAACTGAAACAAGGCAATACCGTGAATATATTGTACATTTTTGCCACGGGTCCTGATGGTAAGGAAGTGCAATTGCGTGGTCTGCCTCTTGAACTTAACTAAAAAACATTTGATATGAGAAGATTTTGTATTGTAGCGTGTCTGTTGATGGGTCTATCAATGACTTATGCGCAGCACTATGTCAATCCTTTCTTTGATACAAAGGGTTCGGCGCGTATATCCGTACCGGAATATACTCCGGCAAAGGATACCATAATAAAGACGTTCCATCGCAATGAGGACGTTATATGGTCGCGTTATGTATATCGCATAATAGACATGCGCCAGAAACAAAACTATCAACTCTATTTTCCTGCTACGCCGGATGATCCGGATTATCGGTCATTGTTCCGTGTGATTTTGGATGCTATAGTTGATGGTCTTCCTTTGTACGTTAAATCGAGTGATGCAGGCGATATCAAGCCGTATTTTGACAATGAGCCGATGTCTCGTGACCAAGTTCCGGCAATTTTGAACACAGACCGTGACGGTTCTATGAGTGATGGTGATATCGCAACATCGGAGTATATGTTGTTGAACTATGATTCGACGGCGAACAAGATGCAGTTCAATAACTACTCTTATGCCACTTTCGTGCGCAACCAGTACAAATATCTCATTCAAGAAGTGGTATTCTTTGACCGTCACACATCGCGTATGCACTCGAAGATTATCGGTATTGCTCCGTTGTGGGCAGATAACGTTGACTACTACGAGGATATGCCTGTAATGGAGGCGCTATACGGACAGATTTTGTTCTGGATCGCGTTTGACGAGTTGCGTCCGTATCTGGCACAGCAGTTTGTTATCCCGTCTCAGAACGAGACAAAACGTGTGACGTTTGATGAGTTCTTCCAGAAGCATTTGTATGCAACGTACCTTGTAGGTGAGGGCAATATGTACAACCGAATGTTGCCGGATGCGCAGTACGGCTATTCACCGAAGGATATAAAACGTGAGCAGGCTCGTATTGAGAAAGAATTGCTCGATTTCGAACAAGACCTTTGGGAATACTAATCGGATAGGGCAGGTGACTTACCTGCCCTTTTTTAGATTGCTTGTTGATGAGGAAGTCACGTCGATTTTTTAATATGTATTTGACAACGACCATCAGTGTGTCGATGGTCTTGTTTTTGATTGGATTAGAGTGCGTACTGCTTTTGTCCACAAAATCATTGATAAATACCGTAAAGGAGAATGCGACGGTAGAGATTTTGTTGCGACAGGATGCAGATACGGCATCTTTCGGGCGGTTGCAGACCTTGCTTGACGGCGCTGTTTATTGTAAGGATAGCCGTTTTATATCTGCGGATGAGGCATTGGAGGAACATATCAAATATTTAGGCGATGACCCATCTAAATTTCTCGGTTATAATCCTTTAGCGGCATCATATGAAATGCATGTCAACGCGGCTTATGCCAATCCTGACAGTTTGGATGTGATAGAAAAACGCTTATCGAGTTTGCCTTATGTGGACAAGGTGCTTTATCAAAGAGATTTGTTAACAGCCATCAACCACAATATCAATAAATTATCGCTTGTGCTGATGATTGTTGCCGGTCTATTGCTGCTGATATCGTTGGTGCTGATAGGGAACACCATTAGGCTGCAGATATACTCACGGAGATTTTTGATAAATACCATGACGTTGGTTGGAGCAACGAGTTGGATGATAAAGGCTCCGATTTTACGGAAGAATATGGGGATAGGCTTTGTGGCTGCAATATTGGCTTTGGTAGCGATTGGAGGAGCGGTTTATTATGTTCTCAGGCATTTCGGCGTGCTTCTATTTCCTTTGACATGGCAGAATATCGCATTTGTGGCCGGAGTAGTTCTATCCACCGGATTGTTGATTACGCTTATTGCGTCGTTGTTCGCAACCGGAAGATATATACGGATGAAAGCTGATGTGATGTACGAGGTGTAATAAAGGCGAGAGGCTATAGGCAAGTGGCGAAAGGGAAAGGTGAAAATTGAAAAGTGAAAGGAGAAAAGTGATATGAAGATACTTCCGAAGTTAAATTTGATTTTGATTGGGATATCGTTCCTGATTATTGTGTTGGGTTTTGCGTTGATGGCGGGTGCACCGAGCGGTGCGACGGAATATAATCCCGACATCTTCTCTGTACGCCGAATAACAGTGGGACCGATGATTTCGTTGGCGGGTTTTCTGCTGATGATAGTAGCTATTTTGTTTCGGAAACCGAAACAATAAATCGTTAAATTGTTAAACTGTTAACAGGTCGTTGTATGAGTTGGTGGGAAGCATTATTATTAGGCATAGTACAGGGATTGACAGAGTTTCTCCCTGTATCATCGTCAGGGCATTTGGAAATAGGGCAAGCCGTATTGGGTACTGCCGGAGAGGAGAACCTGTTGTTCGCTGTGGTTGTGCATACAGCAACCGTTCTGTCAACATTGGTTATATTATGGTGTGAAGTGGCGCAACTATTCAAAGGCACGTTTACCACGATTAAGTGGAATGAGGATAAAGATTATGTGGCGAAGATATTGGTATCAATGATACCGGTATTTATTGTTGGAATGTTCTTTAAGGATCAAGTTGAGTCATTCTTCGGGAATGGGTTGCTGTTAGTCGGTATATGCTTGATAATCACGGCGTTCCTGCTGTGGTTGAGTGAGTTTTTGACCAAACGGATGAATCGTCAGGGTCATGAAGTAACGTATAAAGATGCAGCCATAATCGGTTGTGCACAGGCGTTGGCGGTTTTGCCGGGTTTAAGCCGTAGTGGTACAACTATAGCAACCGGATTGCTGTGTGGTGTAAAGAAAGAGGAAGTGGCTAAATTCTCCTTTTTGATGGTGCTGATACCTATATTAGGAGAAGCATTCTTAGACATACTCAAACTGTTAACAGGTGAGATAACCGTATCCATCGGGTTTGCCCCGTTAGTAGTCGGCTTCTTTGCAGCATTTGTGACTGGCTGTATGGCGTGCAGGTTTATGATAGACGTTGTACGTCGTCAGAAGTTGACATGGTTTGCAATATATTGCTTGTGTGCAGGCACCTTTGCGATAATCTATGAACTTTGTTGAGGGTGAGATAATTGCATTTGACAAGCCGTATAAGTGGACCAGTTTCGATGTGGTCGGCAAGGCTCGTTGGCTGTTGTGTCACGGGTTGCATGTAAAGAAACTAAAAGTTGGTCACACAGGCACTTTAGACCCTTTGGCAACAGGTGTAGTGGTTGTTTGTACGGGCAAAAAGACAAAGCTGATAGACCAGTTGCAGTATGCGACGAAAGAGTATGTCGCCACTTTGCAACTTGGGGCAACAACTCCAAGCTTTGATCTTGAGAAGCCGATAGATGCCACTTACGAAACGGCACATATAACGCGTGGATTGATAGATGAGGTTATTCCGACTTTTTTAGGCGAACAATGGCAAGTACCGCCGATGTTTAGTGCCGTGAAGGTGGATGGTAAACGAGCCTATGAGTTAGCGCGCAAAGGACAAGAAGTTGAACTAAAGCCAAAGTTGCTGGTAATAGATGAGATAGAGGTGCTTTCGTTCAATGCCGAGAAGATGCAATTGGAGATACGTGTTGTATGTTCGAAAGGCACTTATATTCGGGCTCTGGCACGTGATATAGGGCAACGTCTGCAAAGCGGAGCACACTTGATAGCCTTGCGACGCATCAGAGTGGGGGATATAACACTTGCTGATTGTATAAACTTTGAACAATTCGAAAAATTAGTATATGAAACTCAGCCAATTTAAATTCAAACTGCCAGATGAGTTGATAGCTCAGTATCCGGCGTCCTATCCGGACGAGGCGCGTATGCTTGTGTTGCACCGTAAAACAGGTGCGATAGAGCATAAGATCGTGAAAGACCTTGTAGATTACTTTGGTGAAGGAGATTTGTTTATTTTCAACGACACGAAGGTTTTTCCGGCTCGTTTATTCGGAAAGAAGGAGAAAACTCTGGCGAATATAGAGGTGTTCCTGTTGCGTGAGTTGAATCATGCAACGCGTTATTGGGATGTGAATGTGGATCCCGCGCGTAAGATACGTGTGGGGAACAAACTATTCTTTGACGAGGACCCGTCTATTGTAGCTGAGGTAGTGGATAATACTACTTCCCGTGGCCGTACGTTCCGATTCCTGTCTGACTATTCCGAATACGAGTATATAGAGCGTTTGTACGCCCTTGGAACAACGCCTTTGCCTAAATATATCCGCCGTCCGATGGATGAGGAAACGCAGGCTAAATACGATGAGGTGTTCCATGGTCTTCCGGTAGATGAGATGGACCGTGAACGGTATCAGTCCATATTTGCGAAGAATATAGGCGCAGTAGCAGCTCCGGCATCTTGTCTTCACTTCTCCAAGCAGCTTGTTAAGAGACTGGAAATCAACGGCGTTGATTCTGCAACCCTTACCTCGCATGTGGGTTTGGGCAATTTCAAGTCGATAGATGTAGATGATTTGACCAAGCATAAGAGTGACTCGGAGCAGATTTTCCTTAGTCAGGCATTGGTGGATAAGGTGGATAAGGCTCACGCGCAGGAAGCTCATGTATGTGCCGTAGGAACGGAGGTGATGCGTGCTTTGGAGCATGTGGTAGGCACCGGCGGGCAACTCAAAGCTTATGAGGGTTGGACAAATAAGTTTATCTATCCGCCGTACGATTTCTCGGTGGCCAACACATTCTTTGTGAACTTTTATATGCCTCAGTCGAGTCAACTTATGGTTGCAGCCGCGTTTGGCGGTTACGAGTACACGATGAATGCCTATGAGGAAGCTGTTGAGGCAGGATATCGTTTCGGCGATTACGGTGACGCGATGTTGATAGTGGATTAAGATGACAGTACGGATTGATGAATCGTGGCGGCAGGTGTTGCAGCCGGAGTTTGACAAACCGTACTTCGAGCTACTGACCTCGTTCGTGCGGAAGGAATACCAGACTAAACAGTGTTTTCCGCCTGCACGACTGATTTTCAATGCGTTTGACTCGTGCCCGTTTGATCGGGTGCGAGTTGTTATAATCGGTCAGGATCCGTACCATGATGTGGGTCAGGCGCATGGGTTGTGTTTCTCTGTGAACGAGGGTGTAAAGATTCCTCCATCGCTGGAAAATATCTATAAGGAACTAAACCGTGATTTGGGTAAGCCTATTCCGACATCCGGCGATTTGAGTGATTGGGCGCGCCAGGGAGTGCTTTTGCTGAATGCTACGCTGACGGTTGAGGCCCATCGTCCGACAAGTCATCAGAATAAGGGTTGGGAAGAACTGACTGATGCGGCTATTCAGGCGCTGAATACTTATCGTGAGCACATTGTATATATGCTGTGGGGCTCTTATGCGCAACGGAAGGGACAGTTCGTGGACCGTCGCAAAAATTTAGTACTGACAGCACCACACCCAAGTCCATTGTCCGCTTATCGCGGATTTATCGGCTGCGGACACTTCTCGCAAGCCAACAGATATCTTGTCCAGCACGGTGAACAACCAATAAATTGGTAAATGAGAAAATGAATAAGTTACTGTTAGTTGATGCATACGCGATGATTTATCGCGCGTACTATGCCTTTATCAAGTCTCCTAGGATGAATTCCAAGGGCGAGAATACGTCTGCCATATATGGTTTTGTTGTGCTGCTGGAAGATCTTCTCAAGCGCCTTAAACCGACGCACGTGGCAGTTGCGTTTGACCCGCAGGGACCAACCTTCCGGCATGAGGCATTTGAACAATATAAGGCGCAACGTCCTGAGACTCCGGAGGATATAAAGCGTGCCGTGCCAATTATTCACGATATTCTTTCTGCGATGAATATTCCGATTTTGGAGATTGCGGGATTTGAGGCGGATGATGTGATAGGGACGCTTTCCGTAATTGCCGAGCAAGCCGGATTTGAGGTGTTTATGGCTACACCGGATAAGGATTACGGGCAGTTGGTAACCGAACGAGTGCACATGTATCGTCCGAGGCATACAGGAGGTTTTGAGCAAATGGGACCGGCTGAGGTTTGTGCCAAATACGGGCTGCAGAACAAATCGCAAGTGATAGATTTATTAGCGTTGATGGGTGATGCGTCTGATAATATCCCGGGTTGTAAGGGAGTGGGGGAGAAAACGGCTGTGCAGTTGCTTACTCAATTCGGCGATGTGGAAAATCTATTGGCGCATACTGACGACTTGAAGGGTGCGTTGAAAACGAAGGTGGAGAGTCAAACGGAAATGATTCGGTTTTCGAAGTTCCTTGCAACCATTCGTACGGATGTGCCGCTGAGTTTTGAGCCGCAGAAGATGCTCGTTCAGGAGAAGGATTGGACTCGTCTTCGTCCGATATATGAGGCACTTGAGTTTAATTCGTTCCTGCGCAATGCACCGGCAGTTATCAATCCACCGATACAACCCATAGTTAATCAATCATCCAGCGGTCAATTGGACTTATTTGCTGCGAACGAAGAACAACCGACGACGAATGGGAAACCCACTTACGATACCATTGAAGCACGGCTGTGCTCTTACCTGCTTAATCCTGAGTTGGCGTTCAATCCCTATCGTGAGCCGGACTGGGAGGCTTTGAAGGCTAATCCGTCTTTGTGGAATCTGTACAACGAGGTGGAACTGCCGTTAGTGCCGATACTGCGTAAGATGGAGCAGGCGGGTGTACGCTTTGACGTGGGGCTGCTTAAGCAGGCTGAGCAAGAGCTGACCACAGAACTGAATGCACTTGAGGCAGAAATAACCGACCTTGCCGGTACGGCGTTTAATATTAACTCGCCGCGCCAAGTGGGTGAGATTTTATTTGACAAACTCAAGCTGGATAGCAAGGCAAAGAAGTCCAAAACAGGCCAATATTCCACGTCTGAAGAGATTTTGCAGGCATTGAAGGACAAACATCCAATAGTAGGTATGATTCTTGAGCAGCGCGAACTGAAGAAACTTATCTCCACGTATATCTCTGCCTTACCTACTTATATCAATCCGAAGACCGGCAAGATTCATACTACGTACAATCAAACCGTAACGGCAACGGGTCGGCTCAGCAGCAGTAATCCGAACCTTCAGAACCTGCCTATTCGCACGGAGCGTGGTCAACTGATACGCCGAGCTGTGATAGCGGATGAAGGGTGCCTATTCTTGAGTGCCGACTACTCGCAAATCGAACTGCGGCTGATGGCGCATTTCTCGCAAGACCCGCATTTGCTTGCCGCTTTCAGGAGCGGACAGGATATTCATGCAGCTACGGCGGCGAAGATTTTCAGTGTCCCTATAGACCAAGTAACAAAGGATCAACGCAGACGTGCCAAGACCGCCAATTTCGGAATTATTTACGGTATTTCCGCTTTCGGGCTCGCGCAACAACTGGATTGTCCGCGTGCTGAAGCCAAGGCGCTTATTGACGGGTATTTTGAGGCGTTCCCGAAGGTGATTGATTATATCGAGTCGCAGAAACAGTTTGCTCGAGAGCACGGTTATGTGGAGACCTTATTCGGTCGCCGCAGATATTTGCCGGACATCAATTCGCACAATGCAACGGTGCGTGCCTTTGCTGAACGCAATGCTGTCAATGCTCCGATTCAAGGAACTGCAGCCGATATTATCAAAATGGCGATGATTGCCATTGATTCCCAACTGTCTGATGCTCAAATGGTGCTTCAAATTCATGATGAGTTATGTTTCAATGTGCCTGAATTGCAGATTGAGCAGGTGAAAGAGATGGTTGTTCGTGAGATGCAGAATGTGGTTCATTTATCGGTGCCTTTGGTGGCTGAGGCGGCTTACGGTCATAACTGGTTGGATGCCCATTAAACGTGTTATTGATGGATTTAATTAATACTCTCAATACGGCGCAACAGGAGGCGGTGCTGGCAACAGACGGTCCGCAATTAGTCATTGCAGGGGCAGGTTCCGGCAAGACGCGTGTGCTGACTTATAAGATAGCGTATTTGTTGGAGCAGGGTGTGCGGGCAAGTCACATTCTTGCCTTGACGTTTACCAACAAGGCTGCTCGTGAGATGAAGGAACGCATCTGCAAACTGGTTCCGCCTGAGTATGCCCGTTACCTATGGATGGGCACTTTCCATTCCATTTGTGCGAAGATCCTTCGTCAGGAGGCGCAGCTGATTGGTTATACCCGCGATTTCTCGATTTATGACAATGCGGATTCCAAGTCTGTTATCAAGCAGATTTGCAAAGAGAAGCAGTTGGATGACAAGATATACAAGCCCAATGTGGTTTTGGCAAAGATTTCTGCCGCGAAGAACAGCCTTATAGATGCGACTGATTACGGTCGGCACGAAGATATTCAGAAGCAGAACCGTTACGACCGTTTATATGAAATGACAGATGTCTATCGCTTGTACGAGGCGCGGTTGACGGGCGCGAATGCAATGGATTTTGACGACTTGTTGATGCAATTGTGTCTATTGTTTCGTAAAGCACCTGATGTTCTTGCAAAGTATCAGGATATTTTTCAATACATTCTTGTGGATGAGTATCAGGACACAAACTATGCCCAATATCTCATTGTACGTATGCTTGCCGAGCCGCAGAATAACGTCTGTGTTGTGGGCGATGACGCCCAGTCTATTTACTCTTTCCGCGGTGCGGATATCCGCAATATCCTTACTTTTAGACAAGGATATCCTAATGCGCGCTTGTTCAAGCTTGAACGTAATTATCGTTCCACGCAAACAATCGTTAATGCGGCGAACTCACTTATTCATAAGAACGAGAACCAAATCTATAAGGAGGTTTATTCGGAGAATCAGGTGGGCGACCGTATTCGATTGATTACATATATGTCCGATAGAGATGAGGCGAATGGTATTGCTGCTCTCATCCGCGAGGACAAACTGGCTCAATCATCTATTACGTATGATGACATAGCTGTTCTATACCGCACGAACGCACAGTCTCGCGCGCTGGAGAACGCGCTCAGGAGTGCGAATATCCCTTACCGCATCTATGGAGGTACATCGTTCTATCAGCGCAAGGAGATAAAGGACGCTATCTCGTATTTCCGTTTGGTGGCGAACCCAGCTGACAGTGAGGCGCTGCTACGGGTTATCAATTTCCCTGCACGTGGTATAGGTGATGTGACGATGCGCAAGGTTTCTGAGCACGCGGCGTTGAATAACCTTACGCTCTTTGAGGTGGTTGCCAATCCTGCAGAGAGCGGTTTGGCACTTTCGGCGGCGACCGCCAAGCGTCTTATGGAGTTCGGGCGGCTTATTAAGCGTTTTACGGAGCTTATAGACACGATGAACGCTTACGATTTTGCGGAGATAGTGATGCGGGAGTCGGGTATTATGACGGCTGCGGCTTTGGACCGTACGCCTGAAGGAATAGACAGGAAGCAGAATCTGGATGAGTTACTATCCGGTATTCATGAGTTTGTCGATCAGCGCACGGAAGAAGGGGTGGATTTTACGCCTGTGCAGGATTTCCTAGCGGAGGTGAGTCTGTTAACTGACCAAGACGAGAATCTGCAAGACCATACGGCGCGCGTCACTTTGATGACCGTTCATGCAGCAAAGGGACTGGAGTTTCATACGGTTCATATTGTAGGATTAGAGGAGAACCTCTTTCCTTCGCGCTTCTGTACCACGGCTTCGGAGATTGAGGAAGAGCGCCGGTTGCTCTATGTGGCTATAACGCGGGCAATGCAGGTTTGTACGCTCAGCTATGCGAGACAGCGCTTCTCGAATGGAAGTGTGGAGTTTGCTTCTGCGTCACGCTTTTTAAAGGATATAGACAGGCAGTATTTGCAAATCGTTCAGCCTAATCAACAGCCCCAACCGGCTCGTCCAATGTGGGTAAACAGCACGTGGTCGGCTCCCCAACCATCAATTCCCAAACCTGTCAAACCTGTGGAGCCATCGCCTATTCAAGTTGAAAATACGACTTTTCCGGCAGGCTCTCGCGTTCGTCATCGCGTGTTTGGAGTAGGAACGGTGCAGAAGGTGTATCGAGATGAGGGAACCGGAAACGACAAGATAGATATTGTATTCGACGAAAAAGGTCTGAAGACATTGCTTCTGACCTTTGCAAAATTGGAGCGCGAATAGGCGCTCCAATTTTTTTTAGTTTTCCATCAGTTTGCGATAGAGTTGCTTCATATCGACTGCCTTTGCAATCATTTGGTGCAAGTCGTCTATCTTTACGCGGTCTTGCAACATGGTGTCGCGATAGCGGACGGTAACGCAATTATCGTTGAGCGTGTCGTGGTCAATGGTAATGCAGAACGGTGTACCGATAGCGTCCTGACGGCGATAGCGTTTACCGATGGAATCCTTCTCGTCGTAGGTGGTCTTGAAGTCGAACTTCAACATATCCATCACCTCGCGTGCTTTTTCGGGCAGTCCGTCTTTCTTAACGAGCGGCATTACGCAAGCTTTAACGGGTGCCAATACCGGCGGCAGATTCAGAACGACGCGGGTATCACCACCTTCGAGCTGCTCTTCCTTGTAAGCTGCACACATGATAGAGAGGAACATACGATCCACACCAATACTGGTTTCAATCACGTACGGGGTGTAGCTTTCGTTGAGTTCGGGGTCGAAGTACTCAATTTTTTTGCCGGAGTATTTGGCGTGTTGCGAGAGGTCGAAGTTCGTGCGGCTGTGAATACCTTCCACTTCCTTGAAGCCAAACGGCATGAGGAACTCGATATCTGTGGCAGCGTTAGCGTAGTGTGCGAGTTTCTCGTGGTCGTGGTAGCGGTATTTCTCATCACCGAGACCGAGTGCCTTATGCCATTTGAGGCGGAACTCTTTCCAGTGTTTGAACCACTCCATTTCGGTGCCCGGTTTGATAAAGAACTGCATTTCCATCTGTTCGAACTCACGCATACGGAAGACGAACTGACGGGCTACAATCTCGTTGCGGAAGGCTTTACCTATTTGTGCGATACCGAACGGAATCTTCATGCGTCCGGTCTTTTGGACGTTGAGGTAGTTTACAAAGATACCTTGTGCCGTTTCGGGACGGAGGTAAATCTTCATAGCGCCGTCGGCTGTGGAACCCATTTCTGTTTGGAACATGAGGTTGAATTGACGTACGTCTGTCCAGTTGCGCGTGCCACTAATCGGGCAAACTATCTCTTCGTCAAGGATTATTTGCTTGAGTTCTGCGAGGTCGCTTGCGTTCATTGCCTTGGAATAGCGCTCGTGGAGTTGGTCCCAATGCGCTTGATGTTCCAATACACGACCGTTGGTTTGGCGGAACATTGCTTCGTCGAAACTGTCGCCGAAACGTTTGGCGGCTTTTTCCACTTCCTTGTTGATTTTTTCCTCTATCTTGGCCAGTTGGTCTTCAATGAGTACATCTGCGCGGTAGCGCTTCTTGCTGTCTTTGTTATCAATCAGGGGGTCGTTGAACGCGTCCACGTGCCCGGAGGCTTTCCATGTGGTAGGGTGCATGAAGATTGCGGCGTCAATGCCGACGATGTTCTCATGCAAGAGCGTCATTGAATCCCACCAGTAGCGTTTGATATTATTCTTCAGCTCAACGCCATTCTGACCGTAGTCATATACGGCACCGAGGCCGTCATAAATCTCACTTGAGGGAAATACAAAGCCGTACTCCTTGCAGTGAGCGACCATTTTTTTAAACGTTTCTTCTTGTGTTGCCATAACGTATATTTGTCAATTAAACTATTTTTCAAATTAGGCTGCAAAAGTACAATAAAAAAATGATACGTGCAAATTTTTTTGTTGAATGTTGAAAGTTTAAGGATTATATGTCATTGTTTTTGGATAATTGCTGCCATTTTGTCAGTAATGGCAGGGTAAACAGGCTTTGGCACGGAGTTTGCATTAAAGCAATAGAGAAAGCAGTGTAGTGGTTCGGAGTGGTACCTATGTGATACCTATGTGATACCCATATGGTACCTATGTGATACCCATACTGCGATAGGAACACTAAGGGAAATCATGTATAAGATTACATCAAATACAACAAATAAGAAATCAAAATCAGTATAATATTAAATCAAAAATAGTATGGCAAAAGGAAACATTGGGGTAACGTCAGACAATATATTCCCCGTTATTAAGAAGTTTTTGTATTCAGACCACGAGATTTTTCTGCGTGAGTTGATATCGAACGCCGTTGATGCGACGCAGAAGTTGAAAGTAATCAGTCGCCAGCCGTCCGCAGCCGATATAGCGATGGATGATTTGCGGGTGCGCGTAATCATAGACAAGAAGAAGAAAACGCTTACCGTACAGGACCACGGAATCGGAATGACCGCAGAGGAAGTGGACAAATACATCAACCAGATTGCGTTCTCCGGCGCGGAGGAGTTTTTGGACAAGTACAAGGATAAGACAGAAGCTATTATCGGGCACTTTGGTTTAGGATTTTACAGTGCGTTTATGGTATCGGATAAGGTTGAAATCTTCAGCCAAAGTTACCTGCCCGATTCAAAAGCCGTTCATTGGTCATGTTCGGGCGACCCCGAATATACGATGGAGGAGACGATTAAGTCCGAGCGCGGCACGGATGTGGTGCTGCACATCAATTCGGAGTTTGAGCAGTATTTGGAGGATGCCACGATTGAAGGGCTGCTGAAGAAATATTGCAAGTTCCTGCCGGTAGAAATCGCTTTCGGAAAGAAGAAAGAGTGGAAAGAAGGCAAGGAAGTGGAATCGGACGAGGAGAATATCATCAACGACACCAATCCCGCGTGGACGCGCAAGCCGGCAGACTTGACAGAAGAGGACTATAAGAAGTTCTATCACGAACTATATCCGATGCAGATGGACGAACCGCTGTTCCACATCCATCTGAATGTGGATTATCCTTTCAACCTGACGGGTATTCTCTACTTCCCGAAGATTAAGAGCAATTTGGATATTCACAGGAACAAGATTCAGCTGTATTGCAACCAAGTGTTTGTAACGGATGAGGTGGAGAACATCGTGCCGGAGTATTTGACGCTGCTGCATGGTGTGCTTGACAGTCCGGATATTCCACTGAACGTGAGCCGAAGCTATTTGCAATCGGATAATAACGTGAAGAAGATTTCTAGTCATATCACGAAGAAAGTGGCAGATAAACTTGCCGAGATGTATAAGAACGACAAGGAGGACTTCGAGAAGAAGTGGGACGATATCAAGCTGTTTATCCAGTTTGGTATGTTGTCGGACGAGAAGTTCTATGAGCGGGCAATCGGTTTTGCGCTGTTGAAGAATATCGAGGGCAAGTATAGCACTTTGGAGGAGTACAAGGCACAAATCAAGGATGCGCAGACGGACAAGGACGGCAATTTGGTGGTGCTTTACACGCAGGATGCGGATGCAAACTATACGTATATCGAGCGCGCAAAAGCAAAGGGCTATGATGTGCTGCTGATGGACGGCGAGTTGGATGTACATGCGATGTCACAGTTCGAGCAAAAGGCCGGAGACGGTAAATTGCGCTTCGTGCGGGTTGATAGCGATGTTATTGAGAATCTTATCCGGAAGGAAGATGCCGCCAAGGATTCGTATTCCGATGAGCAGAAGGAAGGATTGCGCAAGGCATTCGAGGCCATTCTGCCTGCGGAGAAGAAGTTGAACTACTATGTTTCGTTTGAAGCGGCTGCGGCGGACGCGCTGCCGGTATTCCTGACGCAGAACGAGTTTATGCGCCGAATGAAGGAAATGTCGCAACACCAGCAGGGAATGAGTTTCTACGGTCAGATGCCGGATCAGTATAATTTGGTGCTCAATACGTCTCACCCGCAGATTCAGGCGCTGATAGACAAGATGACGAGCGAGGAAGTGGAGGAAGTGCCGGAGACGAAGGAAGGCGAAGAACCGAAGGCGGCTGTCAAGAAGACCGTTTATACGCTTGCGGGCGAGGAAGAGAAACTGCATCAGCTTGTGGATATTGCGCTCTTGGCATCAGGTTTGCTGAAAGGTGAAGCATTGGCGAAGTTTGTTAATCGTAGTGTAGAATTGTTAGTGTAAGCATTTTGCCACATTGACTTGACAAAGGGAAGAAAGTTGGCGTAAAAACTGACTTTCTTCTATTTTTTTTGCAAAAAAATGACAAATTGTTTGCGTATGTCAGAAAAAAGCAGTACTTTTGCCGCCAAATTGCGTAAAACGCACAGAAAAAATATATAATTCAAGATTATATATCGATAAGGTACAATTAATTATTAACTAAAACACTAAGGCTTATGAGAAAATTATTTCTCTCTCTGTTAACGGTATTTACAGCCGTTACAGTCAACCTCAAGGCCCAGACACAGAACTATGTTTTTTGGGATGGCTTTGAGAGTGGCAACTTGAGCCAGTGGACTCAGGAGAATGCTCTTAACCCCAAGGCGGCACCTGCTGCATATTGGGCTGTTGAGGACACGACAGAACATCTGTCATATCCTGCTACTGTGCTTCAAGGTAAGGGACGTGCCTATCTGCGTAACAACACGGGTGAGACCCAAGGTTATGCAACACGTCTTGTGAGTCCGGAAATGGACATTTCCTTGGACAAGGTCTATCGGCCGATTATGGTGTTCTGGTATGCGAATCCTAAATGGACGTCAGACCGTGACACCTTGCGCGTGCTGTACAAGACCGGACCGAATGCCCAGTGGAAGAAGCTTGCTGAGTACAGTAATGCAAAAGCTAACTGGGAAAAGGTGCAATTGGAACTGCCAGAGCCAAATGGTACCTACCAGATTGCCTTCGAAGGTAAGGATAATCTTGGTCGTGGTATTGTATTGGACAGCGTGGTTGTTCGTTCAACACCTATTTGTACGGATCCTCATGACCTGATGGTCACGAATCTAGGTGCCGGTAAAATCAATCTCGCATGGCAAGCAAGCTGGGATGCCAATGAATTTGAAGTAGTCATTTCGAAGAATGTGATTGATCCAGACTCAATTGCCAATATTCCAGCAGAGGATCTTGCTTACCATGATTCAGTATCAGGTTTGCAGCAAAACTGTGACATTGAGTTGGTATCCGGTGAGTATTACTATGCTTATGTTCGTTCGCTTTGCGATGAGGACAACAGCTTTTGGAATGCTCCTTTCCGTTTCCGTGTAAAGGCAACGAAGAATGTTCCTTACTTCTACGGATTTGATATGCCGTATGAGGCGGGTACTGTTCGTCGCGATTTGGAGTGGACATGGGGTAACAACACGGGTCATTTCAATCCGTTCATCAATGTATTTACGGAGTTGAAAGATCGCGGCAAGTATTCGAAGAGTGAGACAAGCTGTCTTGTCTTCACGGGTGCTAACAATCTGACGACACCTGTTCCTGCCAACAAGTATGCTTATGTAGCTACTCCGGCCTTGTCAGATACGGCGAAAGCGGACTTCTCGCTCAATCAGTGTGTAGTACGTTTCTGGACAACGCTTTATAACTTCCAGAGCCGTAAGTATGCCCGCAGCATCATTGTTGGCGCGATGACAGATCCTGAAGATATTACAACCTTCGTGCCGGTAGATACCATCAGCATGTGGGGCTATGCGACTTTCCAAGAGAACGTTGTTGATTTCAGCGGCTATAACGGAGGCGGCAACTATGTAGCTTTCGTAAGCAACTTTGACGAGCCGAACGTTATCTACGTGGATGATATGACCGTAGAGTACAAGAGTGCAACTCAAGTACCGACCGAGATTAGCGTTAATCCGGGTTCTACTAAAGCAACGATTACATGGAAAGGTAATGCGACCAGTTATAACGTGCTCATTACCAATCGTGAGGTTGATCCTACGAATCCGGCAGCTGATTTTGTTGTTGCTCAAACAACTGTGAACGCCAATAGTTATGCTACGGAGGCGCTTGAAGCTGACCATAGCTGGAATCGTCCGTACTTTGTATATGTACAGGCTGTTGACGGCGCAAAGGTTTCTGATTGGTCGTATCGTTATCCGTTTGTAACGATAGCTGAGAAGAAGGCAGTGCCGTACTCGTTTGAATTTGAGCAAGTAAGCGGTAAGACATATACGATTGGCGATGACGCTACTCAGTATCCGACGGAGATAGGTATCTTCTCTAATGATCCGGAGTATCCGCACTTGGTAACGACCACTGCACATGGTGGTTCCTCTGCTCTCCAGTTGACGAAGGATTGGGGTAACGATTCATGGATTACTTTGCCTCCGGTAGAATCATTGTCCGGTTTGCAAGTGACCTTCTATCTGAGTGGTTCTTCTACGCCGACTCAAGCGAGTGCCATAATCGGTGTGATGACTAATCCGATGGATATCAATACTTTCATCCCTGTAAGTGAGTGCAAAGTAGCATCGGCGGGTTATTCTCCTGCGTATGCTAACTTCTCGAACTATACCGGTCCGGAAGGTGTGATTGCTATTGTATGGAAAGATGTAGATGGCGAAAAACAGACGGTCAACTATATTGACGACATCACGGTAGATTCCATAGCAAAGTGCTTGCCGCCGGTGAATTTACAAACAGAGGCGCAGTCTGATTCCGTAACTGTACGTTGGGATAAGTCGGATGCTTCCACATGGGAGTTTATCTTAACTCAGAAGCAAATCTCGAATAACCAGTTTGAGAAAATGACCTTCGACTCAATAGCTCGTACGCTGGAAGGTGTTATTTTCGCAGACACCCTTACATGGAATGATCCTCTCACTGTACCGACCTTTGGCTTTGATAGTTTGACCTATAACACCTCTTATTATATATACGTGCGCACGATGTGTGGCGAAGATAAGACTTGGTGGGTATCCAGTTCGTTCAAGACTCCGTGTCCGGATAATTTCCCGATTCCGTTCTCTGAGAACTTCGAGAGTTATTCAACCGGTGCATACGAAGACGGTTTCAACTGCTGGCAAGCAGCTAACTATGGAACCGGAACCGGTTATCCGAAGATTTTGAAGCCGACTTCCGGTGCTCAGGATGGTAATATGCTTGAGTTGTGGTCCACTTCGACGACGCAACGTAACTTGGTGATGCTGCCGGGTCTGGATGCGGATATGACAAAGGTGGTACTTTCGTTCGATGCTCGTTCGTATAGTACGACCACGAAGACAGTTGTGTATGTAGGTTCGATGGGTGATATAGCCGACTGGACCACATTCGTAGCTATTGATACCTTCTATATGGGCGGTGGTAACGAGTTTACGAAGGTTCGTTTGGATTTGGCTAACTACAAGTTGGCATACAATAATATCGTCTTCACTTCCGGTTTGGGTGACAATCTTGAGATGAATAGTGATATCTATATTGATAATATCTCTATTAAACCGAATACTTGTATCGAGGCATGGAACGTTGAAGCAACTGATATTCAGACCAATGCTATAGATATCAAGTGGGACGGTAAAGCAACCGGTGATGAATGGAAAGTGAAAGTAATGCAAGATACCGTTCTTGTTATTGCTGATACGACAGTAATCGGTAAAGCATTCCATGCAGCAGGTTTGGAGCCGGTGAAAGCATACACGTTCTATATTCAGCCGTCTTGTGATACCATTTGGACGGATGCAACTTATCGCACTGCATGCGTGAAACTTGATCCGACCAAGCCTAATAAGGAGGACTTCGAGGGCATCACGACCGGAACGAGCTACAATGCAGCTTATCAGATTCCTTGCTGGACGGTAGGTAATGCGAATCCGAGTGCTTCTACCAGTTATATTCCGTTCGTATATAAGAGCGCAACATACGCAAGTTCGGGTACTAATACTTATCGTGCTTACGGTTATTCTACTACCAGTAGCCCTGCTTATATTGCTACACCGGAGATTGATATTGAGAATATGAAGGATTTGGCAGTTACATTCAATATGTATGCCACTACTTCGTATTGGTGGATTTGCGGTGTAATGAGCGACCCGACCGATTTGAGTACATTCGTTGCTCTTGACTCTGTAAAGGGTACCGGTGCTTCGGTTCAATATACGTATGACTTGAGTGAGTATGCCGATAAGATTCCTGCTACCGCGAAGTACTTCGCATGGCGTGGACGTTATGGCGTAACTGACTACCTGTATCTTGACGATGTGTCCATCATTAAGGTTACTTGCCCGCTTCCGAAGCCGAGTTATTCGGGTTTGACAGCAGAGCAAGTACGTATCAGCAGCGGTCTGCGTGGTGATAACGACTGGATTTTGTTAGTTGTTGATACCGCAGCCTTCAGTGCTGACAAGTTGGCATTGCTGGATGTAGATTCTCTGGTACATAACGATAGTATATGGAAGGCTCATGTAATCTATTATGACACGGTTGATGTTCGTTCGAAGCTTGTAACCGGATTGAGAGAGCAAACAGACTTCTATGCAGCTATTGCTACCGTTTGCGAGGATGGTATTTCCGCATGGCAATCTCTTACCTTTAAGACTCCGTGTCAGGCTATCACGCCGGAAGCAATGGGCACAATCACCTTTGCGAAGGAAGACGGTTATGTAACCGGTTCGGCTGCTACCCGTTATCTGCCTTGCTGGACAACGGGTAACAAGTCCGGTAATGCCGGCCCAACCTCAAGCTACATCCCGTATGTAACAGCCGGTTCGGCTACCAGTGCTTACTCGCGCAACGGTTTGAACTACCTGTATATCTATTCATACGTTCCGTCATCCGCTACGGGTACCGCATACGATGGTGCGTACGCTATTATGCCGGAAGTAGATGTAACAGATATCAGCAAATATCAGGTGAACTTCTGGGCTCGTACTACATCATCTACCACAGCTGCTTATCGTGAGGAAATGATTGTAGGTATAGTAACTGACCCGACCGACCTAAATACGTTTGTAGCCGTTGATACGGTGAAATTGAGCCATACAGCATACGAGCCGTTCACAGTATCTCTTGAGGACTATGAGGGCGACTACCTTGGTAATAAAGGACGTTACATCATGCTTATGACTGAGACCGGTTCGACACCCGGTACGTTAGCATACGGTTATGCATACGTTTCCGAAATTTCTGTAGAGGCTATTCCGACTTGCCGTCCTGTAACTGAGTTTACGGTAGATAGCATTGCTGAGGATGCCGCTATGATTAGTTGGAAGCAGTATAGCGATAGCTATCGTATGATGATGGCGGATAAGGAAGTTGCTGAAGACAAGAAGGCTACGTATGAGTGGCTGCTTGATTCTGTTGTTACCAAGACGGATTCAGTATTGATTACCGGTTTGAATCCTGCAACACAGTATTATGTATATGCACAAGCTCTGTGCGATGGTGGTGACAGCAGTGCTATCTCGATGGCATACGCAGGCTTTACGACCAACTGTCCGGAACAGAATGGTTATCCTGTACCGTACTATAATGACTTCGAGGATGGTCCTTCCGGTTCCGGTAAGAAACCTCTCTGCTGGGACGGTGTATATCTGACGATGGATACGGTAGGTACCACACAGACTTATCCGTATGTTTACACCACAGCTTCGTACGCAGCATCCAAGCCGAATAGCGTATATATGTATTCGTATGGATACTGGAACAATACGGATAAGAAATATACTTCTAACACGAAGGCTATTGCTGTAGCTCCGAAAGTAGCCGGTGATTTGAACGAGTACATGATCAGCTTCTATGCGCGTAAGGGTGGTACAACCGCTTCTTACGGCAGCATGTTACGTGTTGGTTATGTAACTGATGCTACGCAGCATGGTATGGATTCGACCTTCGTTGAGATTACCAAGGTTGAAGTGACTACTGCTACACAACAGCCGTATCAGGTAATCATCTCTGATTATACGAATTCGATTCCTGCCGGTGCACGTATCGCATTGAAGGCTGACTGGTCTGCTTCTGACTATGCTACGCCGACGGCAAATGCTTCTTACTATGGTACGATGTATATTGACAACTTCAAGATTGGTATGCCGCCGAGCTGCTTCGCTCCGACGCTTGAGCCGGGCAATACCTCGCTCAGTACAGCGGATATCAATATTATACCTGCAAAAGCATGGAACGATAAGTGGCAGATTGCTGTAGTACCTGATTCTGTTTATTCAAAGGCAGATTATGATGCAGCTGAATGGTTGGCAGGTAAGGATGTACGTATTGTCAATGCAGATTCGGCTAACTTCGTTGTTTCCGGTTTGGATCATAGTACATTGTACTGGTTCTACGGTCGCACCGTTTGCGGTGGCGATGATGGTAACAGCAACTGGACTGACCTCGCTGTATCGGCTCGTACGAAGTACTATTATGGTGATAGCTACTTCTTCGGCTTTGAGCAAGAGGAAGGTTGGGAGCGCAGTCCGCTTTCTACATCAGATAGCTATATCATCCACCCGGCTCTTGAAGCAGGTTATGTACAATTGGGTTCGGCAATTACGAGCTACTCATACATGCCTTATGCGTATGTTACAACCTCTTCGGGCTACAACTACGGTTACGGTCCGAGCGACTGGAGCATGGGTAAAACGGGTATCCGTTGGAATGCCACCTCTTCGTACTATGGTCAGTATGTAATCATGCCGGCTCTCAATGATGCAAAAGATCGTTCGTTTGAGTTCCAGTTCCGTAACGGTTATTCGTACATCAGCAGTGGCAAGTATATCGTTACTACATCCTATGATGTAAGCATTGAAGTTGGTACGGTAGATAAGTTCAAAGGTATGGAGACATATCAGAAGTTAGCTACTATCAGCAGACCTGCGCTTCCTTCTAATACAGAAGCAACGGAGGCTAATGATTGGCAGTGGTGGAGTTATACACTTGATCTTGACTCGGCTACGATTGCTGACAAACAGATTGTATTCTATCAAGCTGAAAAACCGAAGGAGTCTAACTATCCATACTTCGATAATGTGAAGATGGGTGCGCCGAAGGGCTTCGGATTAGTATCGCTTGACAAAGTACTGGTTGAGGCTACCGAGGCTATAGTTTCTTGGGAGAATCTTGGTGGTCCTTGGAACTTGTATATCACTCATTACAATGAGAAAACCAAGAAGAACGATACAATTGCTTCGTATCTGAATATTGATCAGGCGATACAGCAAACTGTTACCGGTTTGACTCCTCAGACGAAGTACACAGTTTCTTTGGTAGCAGCCAATGCGCCGAAGGGAACGAAGTACCACGTATCCGATTCTCGCGACTTCCGCACGCCGTGTCTGCCAATGGAGGCTGATGCCAAGGGGGAGTATTTCTGGGACTTCGATGATCCGAATGAAGTAGAGCCGAACGATATCTTGGCCGGTGCAGCAACGGATACGGCTTACTTGAAGCCGACTTGCTTCACCACTGCTACGAACTACACTGGTTCTTACTCCAACGGTTATCAATGGCTGTGGCAATCGAAGGGTCATGACTACTATTCGACCTTAGGTAATGTATCCGCAACTTATCTCCACCGTGAGATTGGTTACGGTGACAGCTTCGGTTCGTTGCGTGTTTACACGACGAGTACCTATACATCGGAGACAGTGAAGACTTGGATTGCTTTACCTGAACTGCATTGTGATCTTGATACGATGATGATTGAGTTCTGGGGACGTTGCTTGGCAAATAATGACGAAACGGCTTCCAGCAATCCGGGTCAGGTTATTAGTACTACCTATTTAGGTGCAAGTTATAGCAAGTCGCTTGTAATTGGTACGTTGACTGATCCGAGTGACTTCTCGACGCTCGAGGTAATTGATACCATAACCTATGCTGCTCCAGCAGGAATAAGCACTTCTACCAAGGTAAGCAGTGACCCGACCGGTAACCGCTACTGGCAGAAGTTCCAGTTGCCGCTCGCAGGTGCGCACGGTAAGTATATCGTTCTCTTCCAACCGGCTTACGGTCTGTTCTTTGTGGATAACTTGAAGGTTAAGCCAGTTGGTAATACCTTGTTTGCTCCTTCAGGTGCAAGCACCTCTGATGTAACGGCTAACTCCGCAACTTTCAATTGGGAAGCAAAACATCCTGCGATTCAGACGATTGTTGTAGTTACTGACCAAGATGGTAAGAAGGAGATCTTGCGTGATACTATTCCTGGTTCACAAATGACCTTCACGGTTGATACGTTGAAACCGGCTACGTCTTATCAGTGGTACGTATATCAGACCAACGGAAGTGTCAATACGTTGAGTACTGGTAACAAGCAGTTCTACACCGAGTGTGTAGAGGTAGAGCCGAATTATGCTACCGGCTTCGAATTAGACGAAGGTTGGAAGCTCGTACCGGGTGCTACTTCTGATACTTACAAGCAGACGCTCTGCTGGGTATATGGAAATGCCGGAACAACGACTGCATGGAGTTCTTCGTTCCCATATAACTATGCAAACAGTACTTCCTTGTATGCACATAGTGGTGCTTACGCTGCCAAGCTGTACGCATATAGTACGACACTGCAGACATATTTGGCAATGCCGGCTATTGAGGATGTTGCTGCATACGATACGCTGCAAGTGAACTTCTGGATCCGTCCTGCTTATGCAAGCCAGAGCACCAGTAAGATCTCGACGCAGTACACCGTAGGAAGCACAGCTTCTACGAAGGATTACTACTACTCGAAGGCTGTCATCGTCGGTACGATGACAGATCCGAACGATGCTACTACCTTCGTGCCTATCGATACCATTAACTATAATGGAACGTTAGCTACGACGGATGTAGTGAACGAGGCTAATGATTACCTCTTCCAACCGAAGAAAGTAGCACTTGCCGGTGCTAAGGGTAGGTATGTAGCCTTTATGGCAACGCTCTATGCGAAGGGTGAGACACGTAAGTCAACCTATGATCACATCTGGATTGATGATGTATCGTTATCGCCTGTTCAACGTTGCGAGGCTCCTGAAGAGTTGACATCTTCTGAGATTAGTGCACATTCCGCTAAACTCATTTGGGGTGCTATGGAAGGTGCAGAGCGATACATACTCCAAGTATCTACGGACTACACCTATACTGTTGATTCGGCATTTGTATTCAACGATACCGTTAATGCAGCATCGCAGGTAGTAGAAGGCTTGAACGCTTATACAGATTATGTATGGCGTGTACGTACGCTTTGCGGTGTAGATTTGGGTGAAAGTGAGTTCTCACAGAACGCTACCTTCACAACTGCCCGTGAGCCGTTCTTCGTAGAGACGTTCGGTGCTGCTAACTTGGATGCAGACTGGAGCTTTGCTACGAATCCTGCAGCGCTTGTAATTGATAGCACGGATGTAGAACTTACCGGTGCAAACAGCACCTCTTACGGATGGCGTCGTGTAACGAACAACGCCGGAATTGAAGGCGCTCACTATGCAGTTGTATTCTACTCCAGCTCTTCGGCTACAACCACTGACTACGATTACTACTGGATGATTTCACCTGTTATCACGCTGAGTGATAAAGCTGATGCTCACTTGTCCTTTGATATCGCTCTTACCGGTTGCTCGGCAGCTTCCACTCCTGGTGCTACTCAGGTAACTGAGGCTCAGATGGCTGATGACTACAGCTTCGCGGTAGCGGTTTCAGAAGATGGTGGTAAGACTTGGATGAAGGATAATATCCTTGGTGTATGGAACAACCAGTTGCCTTCAGGTATGCAGTTGCGTGACATTCCGTTCGCACCGACTACGATGCGCTTCGACTTGGCTAAGTACGCTGGCAAGAACATCCGTATCGCCTTCTATCGTGAGGCTGATACCTATAAGGGTTCGTCGCCGTACTCCTGCGCTGTTCACTTGGATAATATCCGTGTCAACTACTATGACAAGATTGAGGACAGTGTAACATCCTGCCAATACGAAGACGTTGATATGTTAGGCTTCTATATCGATGGTGATAAAGCGCCTGCAGGTGAGATCGTTAAGAAACGTATTGAGTATGCATACGACTTCGATGCCAATACGAAGCACTATCGTGACTCGATGTACGTATTGAATGTCAACTACGTTGAAGTTCCGTTCACGACCTATAAGGATACCATCTGCGAAGGTGACACTTATACGGATAACAACTTCCTCGTAGGCAAGACTGAAACCGGTCTGTATCAGCGCAAGTTGCAAGGTCAATACTGCGATAGTATTGTACAACTGAGCTTGTATGTTCGTCCGAAGGTATATTACAGTTTCGAGAAAGCAATCTGCCAAGGTGGTTCTTACAACTTCAACGGCAAAGAGCTGAATCGTACTGGCGTATATGTTGATACGCTTAAGAATGCTTACGGTTGCGACAGTATTGTTGAACTGAGTCTGAGTGTGGTTGACGCATTCACCAGCGAGTTCAATGCTGCTATCTGCGCAGGTACTCCGTATTACTGGGAGGCTGTAGGTAAGAGCTACAATGAGCCTGGTGATTACACCGAGACCTTGCAGACGGCTGACGGTTGCGACAGTATCGTAACGTTGCACTTGTCACACAACAAGGTTTACAACGAGACGACAGCAGTAACCATCTGCGAAGGCAAGACGTACAAGTTCGGTGATAAAGAACTCTCAGTACCGGGTGAATACACCTACACGTTCGAATCAGTACTTGGTTGCGATAGTACGGTAACACTTACTCTCACGATTTCCGATATGTATCGTGATTCCGTGAAGGTAACGATTACCGAAGGCGAAACTTACAACTTCTATGGTCAAGAATATTCTGTAGAAGGTGAATACGATGTATATCGTCCGGGTCAGAACGGCGATTGCGACAGCTTACGCGTACTCGTAATTACTGTTAACCCGATTGAGGCTATCAACAACGTATCCGGCAATGAGTTGAGACTCCGTCCGACGATTCTCAATGCCGGAGAGAAGGTACATGCAGACTACAACTTTACTGCTGCTGATCTCGCAGACCTCAAGGTAGAGGTTTACGACATCGTAGGTAGAAGCGTTGAGGCACGTATGTACAGCCAAGAGCCGATTATCATCGATGCCTTCCCGATTGCAGGTGTTTACACCGTTCGGATTACTTCCGGAACCGGTTTGAACCTCGTCGGCAGAGTAGTCGTGAGATAGTGATCATTTGACATTTGACATTTGTCATTTGAAAATTGATATTCAAGAGGAAGCTCGCAATTGTGGGCTTCTTCTTTTTTCAGTGAATAATTAATAATGATTAATGAATATCTTTTTTAGTGAATTCCTTACTATGCTTAGTCATTCGCTAATCACCCACTAATCACCCAGTAATCACCCACTAATCACCCACTAATCACCCACTCAATACTATATTAAGGTTATGAAAAGTACAAGGTAAGTGGGCAGAAACAAAATGTCAGGAAATGCCAAGGAAAAGTAGCAAAAATACGATAAAAGAGGTTGAAATGAAAAAAAATGTGCAAAAAATTTGCATAATTGAAAAAAAAGCAGTACCTTTGCCGCCCAAATTGCATACTATGCGTACACACGCACGTATCATATTATTTGTTAGTCTGTTAAGTATTTTGGGTGTTCAACCTGCTTTCGGTTATACCAAGTTGGCTCCTGAAATGCACCACTTCATGTGGGCAAGCGTGGATTTTGGCTATTCATCGTTGCTGAATCAGGCGAAGACGATATCCAATCCTCACGGTTTCTCGCCCTCTATTGCCGGCGGTTACAGGCTATACTTCAATGATTTTCTGTTCCAGACAGGTTTGAGTCTGCGCTACGGCTACTATGAGCACCAGATTCCGAACGATCACTTGAAGTTGGATATGATTGATACCGAGGGGGATCCGTTTGTGATGCACGCATTAGTAACAGGCTGCAAGGACGTGACGCATGTATTGGATATCGGAGTGCCGATATTCTTTGGATGGGATCATAAGAAAATCTATCTGTTGGCAGGTTTGACCCCTTCGGTGGTGGTGCTTGGCCGTTCCAAATCCACGGCAGAGCTGACAACATACGGCGAGTATGACCAGTTTATGGACGATTTCTATTCGATGCACAACCATGCATTTGTGGATAACGAGCCGATAGCCGGCGAATGGCAGAAGTTGCCGTACAATCTGTCGCTAACGGGACATGCGGAGTTCGGATTGAGGCTGGATGAGTTTGTGGCTACATCGGGTTACCAAGCAAATAAGCATAAAATACGCTATTATTTAGCCCTTTTTGCGGATGCGGGAGGATTGCTATCTTTCTCTAAGAAAGATGAGGAAAGTGACCATTTGCTATACTACAATGAGACAAAGGAAGAAGGATTGAAATTTTACGTGACCCCTGCGCTGCTGAGTAGTGAAATGCAAAAATCCACGATAGTACCGCTTACAGTAGGTGTGAAGTTTACCTGTTTGTTCGCCCTTCCGGATGAACCGAGACAGAAAATCTACGACAGCAGTACCAAGAAAGTTGAACGAAATAATACTCAAGTTATACGATGAAGACTCTTTTACGACATATATTCACCCTGTTGGTGATGGCACTTTGTCTGGTAGTGCTTAGCGATGGCGCAGTAGTAAATAGTGCTGCGGCAGCTACGCCTATGACCCAAGCACAAAAGCAGAAGGAAAAAGAAAAAGCACAACGTGAGAAGGAGAAAGCTAAAGCGCAAAAGGAGAAAGAGAAAGCGAAGGCGCAGAAGGAGAAGGAAAAGGCAAAAGCGCAGAAGGAGAAGGAAAAAGCGCAAGCGCAACGTGAGAAAGACAAGGCGAAAGCGCAAGAACAACGCGAAAAAGAGCAGGCCCAAAAGGAAAAAGACCAAGCCAAGGCGCAGGAACAGAAGGCCAAGGCGCAGGAACAGAAAGAAAAGGACCAAGCTAAGGCGCAAGAACAGAAGGAAAAGGACCAAGCTAAGGCACAGGAACAGAAGGAGAAAGAGCAGGCCAAAGCGGAAAGCCCAAAGGCCAAATCGAGCAATCAGTCTGCGAAGCCGAGTAATCAGTCTTCAAAGTCGAGCAGTTCGACATCGAAATCGGGCAAACAGCCGACTAAACTGACGCCGGAAGAGGCTTATAAACAGAAGGTGCAGGAAGTGGAGAAATACAATGCGAAGGTAGCTGCCTATATGTCGCGCGATATTGCCCATCGTTTGGGTATTTGGGGACAAGTAGGCTATTCCGCGCTCTTCCCGGCCGGGTTTGATTATCATCCGGAGAAGGAATTAGGATTCCAATCGTCGGCGAAAGGCGGCGTTGGAGGCGGTGTAGGTCTCGGGTACCAGTTGCGTTACAAGCGTTTCCTGTTTACGACGGGTGCAGAGATAGAGTTCTTTACGTCAGCCAACCGTATCTATGGCGAGAGTGAGGATAACTCACTGTTAACCAGAACGTTCGGCATGTTACCGTACGCGGATAAGATGACGTATCAGTATCGGTTTACGGATATGACGGATCATATCATGAGCGGGTTTGTACAGATTCCGATACTTGCCGGTATGGAGTTCTGGAAGAACCGAATGTACTTTCTTGCGGGTGCGAAATTGGGTTTGAATGTTATAGGTACGTCCGTAGTGGATTCGCGTCTGACGACCGAAATCAAGGATATTGAGCTGAACGAGCCGTTAGTGAATATGTACAACCACTCGCTGGTAACAGACGAGTCGTTTACATCCGGCGTGGTGCCCACGAAATTAGGCTTCAACCTCGGTTTGGCGGCAGAGATTGGTGTGAACCTTGAAACGCTTATCAAGAAGAAAGACGAGAAACCGCGCAGCAAGAACGAACCGAAGAAGTTTAGTGACTGGTTGCGTTACCGTGTGGGATTATTTGCCGAGTACGGTGTGCTTAATGTGCTGAAAACCAGCGGTTTGGGTGAGAATGATATTCCGCCGGTACTGCTTAAGAATCCCAATCCGTTGGAGTTGAGTTACACGTCTTCGTTGGAGACCAGTTCCGCCTCATCTGCGAAGCTGAATCCGTTCCTTGTGGGCGTGAAAGTGACTGTGTTCTATGAGTTGCCGCGCAAGCAGATGAAGCCGATGCGTATGCCTTCCGAGCCAACCCCGCGTATTGCGACCCGCATCTTGCATAGCGAGACAGGAGAAGGTTTGGCAGGAACACGCGTGACGATGACCAATGAAACAGGCAAGAGTACGTCTTCGACGACGAATTCCGGCGGTTACGTTATCACGCGTCGTGCCCGCGGCGAATACGGTATTGTGGCAGAGAAGCCGGGCTTCTATTCGTCCGATACGCTGCACTACTCGCACAAACGCGACTTGGCAGATACGCTTATTATCCGTCTGCGTCCGGAGCCGAAGCCGATTGTATATACACTTTGCGGTTATGCATATGCAGGAGATACCCGTCGTCCTATTCCGGCAGCTGTACGAATCGGCGATGCGGAGGATAAGAAGGATTTGTACGAGGGCGAAACGGCTGATGACGGATTATTCGTGACGGAACTGCTTGCAGGTCAATATGTTGCACACTTACGTTATCCGGGCTACATGCCGTATGACGATACGATACACTTCGAGAAAGATACCTTGCGGTTCTACTTGACGAAGATTAAAGAGGGTATCCGCGTGAAGATTAACAACCTGTTCTTCGCGACGAACAAGACGCATATCCTGCCGCAATCGGCTCAGGCGATGGAAGAACTTGCTACGTTCCTGAGCGAGAACGAGGGTGTGACGATTCGAATCACGGGTCACACGGATAATGTAGGTAGCGATGAGGCGAACCAGAAGTTGTCTGAAGGCCGTGCAAATGCGGTTAAGAAAGACCTTATCAAGCGCGGAATCGATCCTGATCGTATCGAGACCGAAGGTAAGGGTGAATCTGAGCCGGTTGATACCAATGATACCGAGGAAGGCCGTCAGAACAACCGTCGTGTAGAATTTACGATTACCTCAACGAACGGGGCGGATATACAACAGATTAAATAGATCGGCCTGCGGCCTGACAGAGTACAGATTATATTATATTGGAGATTGAAGATTGGAGAATGAAGATTTAAGATTGAAAGTGATTTTGAAGAAGATATTATACATATTATTAATGGTGTTCATGCCGAGCGTGGCGTTTGCGCAAGCGAACAAGATGCCTTATATGTGCTCGTTTGAGGAGACGGAGGATTTGAGCGCGTGGGTGCTCAATCCGCAGACGCCGAGTGCCAAGGACCAATGGGTTGTCGGCACTGCGACCCATAGTGAGGGCAAACGTAGTCTCTATATCTCCGATGATGCAGGCAAGAGTGCTCGTTTTGGTACCAGTCCGAATATTTCCATCGCTTATCTAAGGTACAAGTTCCCGGATGCCGAGAAAACGCTGACCTACGATTTGAGTTTTGACTGGAAATGTATCGGCGCAACGGAGACATCCATGTTGTATGTGATGGTGTGTCCGGAACGTTTTTTCCTGACGGAAACAGCCGGTATGGAAGGATATTATATTGGTAATATCGTTTCCTCCACCAATGGTAAACTGCCAGCCAAAGTGTTGGATCGCTGTGCACAGATTGGTCTTCCCCGTGAAAAAGGTTTAAATAATGTTTCTCGATGGAATAATGTATCCTTGAGTGATGATATACGTGTAAGCAAGACCAACTCACGCGAGGTTTTTGCCATTATATTCGTTTGGGTGAATGACAATCGCGATGCGGAGGCGCAGAATATGGGCGCATGTTTGGACAATATCCAAATTGCCTCTGCTTGGCTTCCGAAGCCTCAGAATTTATTGGTAGAACCGATTTGCGAAGATTCGACCCTTAAGGTGACTTGGGAAAGTACGGCGAACAGTTTCGTGGTAGAATACCGAGTAGCCGGAACCAATACTTGGCGTCGTGCGGACGATTTGGTTGAGGGTGCACAGTATTTCGAGCGTTTGGAAGGTTTAGGATGGTCTTATTCATGGCATCGCATCCTTGAGGGTTCGTACGATGTGCGTGTAAAGAGTTTCTTGGGCAACGATACGAGCGCCTATTCCTCGTTCTACGATGTGCTGATGTACTGCCCGGGTAACCGTTGTATTAATTTCCTTGATTTGGATGATCCGTCATTGGTATGTACGTATGGTTTTGTTGAGGAATATCAAAGCGGCGGGCACACGCCCTATGAGAATATTGGTTATATAAATATTCCAGGGACAGATCCTGATTCCCGCAAGATGAGCCGTCATACGATAATGACCGATTTAACGGAAACAGACCCGATGACGGACGATGAGTTGATGTGCGTACCCCGGGGGGAATTGGGTTCTGTTCGTTTGGGCAACTGGAATACCCAATATGAGGCAGAGTCAATGACCTATACTTTCTCTGTGGATTCTCAAAATGCTGCGATTTTGCTTGTGAAGTATGCGATAGTGCTGAACAAACCCAGTACAACTTGCGGTGACCCCGGCTTCCGTATGGAAATATTTGACGAGCACGGCAATCCGGTGAGCGACTTATGCGGCGTGCCAGACTTTACTTACACAACAGCTGCAGATTCCAAAGACTGGAACATAACGAAGGATGAAAAGGTAGTATGGAAGGATTGGACGACAGTAGGTATCAACCTTATGCAGTTCTCCGGACAGAACCTAAAGGTGCGCTTTACGTCCCGTGACTGCGGTGCCGGTGGTCACTTCGGCTATGGTTATTTCTGCCTTGATTGCGCTTCTGCCTATATCGAGACCGAGAACTGCGGTGCGGATGCGAAGATTACTTGCCGTGCGCCGGAAGGATTCTCCTATTTGTGGACGGACGAGAACGGTACCGTGGTAGGAAATGACCGAGAATTGGAGGCAGATGCGGGTTATCACGTATATACATGCCGTGTAAGTTTTATTGAGGACCCGTCCTGTTTCTTCGAGATAAGCACGATTTCCGCGCCCCGTTTCCCCGTGCCGGAATATACGTTCAAGATTAAACCGGAAGAGTGTACGAACCGCGTGTATTTCACGAACAAGTCGCACATTATGAACAAGTACACCGGTATTGAGAACCACACCTCCGAAATATGTAGTGATCAGGAGTGGACTTTTACCCGCTATAGCGACGGCAAAGTGAATACGACCTCCAATTACGGTCCGATGTATATTGCTCCACCCGAAGGTGATACTATCTTTGTGCGGTTACGTGTGTTCACGGGTGAAAACAATGCGTGCGACAGTACGATGGACAGTATTATTGTTGTGCCGAGTATTGTGAATACAGATAGCACGGAATACAAGGAACTGTGTGAAGGCGACCCATTCAAGTTCTCCGGCCGATATTATCAGGCAGAGCGGGATACCGTATTAGCGGATACCACCGCCAACTTCGCCGGATGTGACTCTATATATACCTTGACGCTTAAAGTGCATTTTAAGACGCCGGAGGAGATACGTTACGATTCGATATGTTCCGACTCTGCCATTGTGATAGGCGACAAGGTGTTTAATGAACCGGGAGACTATACCGTCTTTATGCGCAACCAATATGGTTGTGACAGTATTGTGACATCACACCTGTTTGTGAATCCGCTGATAGATGCGAAAGTGACATCGGATATGCCGATGATTACGTGTGCAGACGGAGAGAATCTGGTGGTGGACTTCCGAATAATGACCGGACAGTATGACAGTATTCGTCTCGTATATAATGAGATGGCTCATAACGCAGGATTTAAGGATTTCTCGACCACAGAAGAGGGATTAACGTCTCTGACTATTCCTTATACGGTAGCCACACTGCCCGGACAATATGAAGCGGAATTAGAGTTCCATCAGTTCTGCTGCGGCGTGACGTCGTTTACTATCCCGTTTGAGGTGCATTACCGTAGCAGTGTGGTGCAACAGAAATGGAACGACGTATTGGCTGTGACCAGTTCAAAGTTTAACGGCGGTTATACGTTTACGCATTACCAATGGTACAAGAACGATGAGCCAATTCGCGGCGCGACTAAGTCTTACCTATACGAGCCATTGGATACTACGGCGACTTATTATGTAGTGCTTACGCGTGCAGATAATGTGTCGGTAGAGACGTGTCCGATTACGCCTACGATACACCAAGATATAACCAAGTTCCCAACGTTAGCGAAGCCGTCACAGCAGTTAAGCGTACGTCTTAATGAGCCGATGCAGATACGTATCTTAACCGCGGCTGGACAAATATATTCCGACTGGATTTTCGGAGAGGGAACGGCAACGATTACCGCCCCAGCTCAAGTTGGCGCATACGTGGTGGATATGATTAGGCTTAATAAAGAGCATCAGACTCAACATTTGATTGTAGGATATTAATATTGTGAGATTATGAAGAAACTATATATTGCGATTATTGTCCTTATATTGGGTAGTACCGCCCTGACTGCGCAGACGTCCAGTCACTATTATTCTTGTGATTTTGAGAAAGCTGAAGATCGTGCACGGTGGGTGTTGACTCCTACGGCAAGTGAATCTATTGATAAGAAGATTGTCAACCGGTGGTATATCGGGAATTTGGGTAATAACACCATAGGCGGAAGCAATGGTCTGTTTATATCCAATGACGGCGGAAACAGTCTGGAATATTCGGATGTTCCGTGTTGGTCTATGGCATACGATATCGTTACTTTGGATGCGTTGACGAATGCTAGTTATACCCTGACGTTTGAATATCGTGCCATGGGTAACGTGATGGATAGTGACGGAGTATTCGTTATGTGGGCACCTCTGACAGACCCTGAAACTGGTAATCCGGTTAAGGTGCTGTCCATTCCGACCAGTGACAAGAAACTCCCTTCGGAATATGAGAATTATTTCCTCCGCCTGCAGCCGGGTGCGAATCTTGACTATGTCAATGGAACGATGACGTGGAAACAATGTTCGGTGACTATCCCGAAAAAACAATGCAACGGCGAACCGCACTATCTTGTCTTTGTATGGAGAAACGGAGCTGCCCCTGTCCATCTGCCGGGAGCAGCCATTGATAATATTGAGATTACCGATGAGCGTCCCTGTGATGCACCGACTAATCTTGTTGTTACGTGTGCAGATGGTGCCTATACAATGACATGGAAGGGTGATGCCACAGAGTATGAAGTTTCTGCTTATTCGTACGAAGAAGACAAGTGGTACGGACCGGTAGATGTTCAAGGCAAGACCTATTCCTTTGCCGGTTTGCCGATGTCTCAGACAGACTTTGTTGTGCGTGCCAAATGTGCAGACAACCAATATAGTCTTAAGACGATGCTTTCCCAGTTGGTCTATTATCCGGATCAGATGTGTGTGGATTATCTTAATCTTGACAAGGCGAAGTGCTATACCGGTACTGGGTTCAATAACACAACCTCCTTCAATAGTTACGTTTTGGGTAAGGTGGATCAAGGATATATGATGCCAGAAAGCCGTCATACGGTACATTTTGACAGAACTGAGACGGAACAGCGTTCTGGAGGTTTGCTGAAGACGATTCCGGATGGCGAGTTGGCTTCGGTACGTTTGGGTAACTGGTTGAACGGAAATGAGACTGAACGTATTGAGTATTCGTTTATGGTGGATACATTGAATTATCCGGTTCTGTTGCTTAAGTATGCGCCATTGTTGGAGGCTCCGACCCACCAAGATCATGAAAATCCACGTTTCATGCTGGATATTATGGTAGGCGGTGTTACGATTGGACGATGCGGACAAGCGGACTTTAATGCCAATAATGTGCTGCAAGGAACAGGCTCGAATAGAACCCTTAAACCCGAAGCGGCGGCGCAAGGCTGGCATCTCACGCCAGCAGATATTGCACAGTCCCCCGGTAGAGCTGATGTTATTTGGAAAGATTGGACAACAGTAGGTGTCAACCTAAAAGACCCTGCGTACGAAGGCAAAAAATTGACGGTACGGCTGACCACTTTTGACTGCGCCTTTACTGCTCACTGCGGTTATGCATACTTTACGCTGGGTTGCTCAGACGGTAAACTGAAAGATATGCAGTGCGGTGCGATTAACCCGAAGTTTACGGCGCCTGACGGATTCGTATATCGCTGGTTCTATGCGAGTGACGAGGTGCACCGTGATACTGCGGACGGTCATATGCCGGAGCAGTATGTGCGTGGTCATGAACAAGTGTTTGAGGCGGGTTATCACGATGACCATTTGTATGGTGTGGATTGTATGTTCGTACAAGATTCGGCTTGCTATTTTACGCTTTATGCTTCCACTTTGGCTACCAATCCGATTCCGGTAATAAACTATCAGCGTACGGGTATGGATTGTGATAATAAGACCTATACATACCATTTTGATGCTTCAAAGAGTTATGTAGAGGAGATTGACCACGTAACGGGTGATACCACTATGTCCAAACGCCATAAGATTGAGTTCTTTGAGTGGGAATTCGAAAAAGGGAAGGTGGATTATAGCCAGAAAGCGGATTATGTCTTCAAGGCGTATGACGATAGGGATACTACGTATAAAGTGACGCTCACGACGCGGTTTATGACCTGTGAACGGACGGATACAATCAGTATCTTTATGCCGCGTATTACCAACTATGTGGATACTACGCATGCGTATCTATGCGATGAGGATATTAAGTCCGGAAAGGGCTATAAATGGCACGGGAAAACGTATGTTAACTATACGTTTGACTCCATCTTTATTCCGTCTATGTCTTCTTGTGACACCATTCTGTATCTGGATTTGAAGGAGCCGAAGCGTGATACGGTCAACAAACTGATATTTGATTACGAGACATATAACTTCCACGGAACAGAATATAACCAAACAGGAACGTATTATTATGCCTCACCCGAGTGCGATACGGCTTCTGTGCTGAACCTCTATATTTATGAGACACTGAAAGCGCACCTGCTGGATTCTGTTTATACAATATGTGCAGGCGAAGACAATGTGGCTCTCAATTATGAGATTACGAAAGGAACGTGCTTCAAGTATTCCAACCGATTTAAGGACAACGAGAAGATAGCACCAATAGTTCGTGATAATCTGCCTACTTCAACCGGAAAGGGAAGTGTGGTTATTCCTATACCTACCGATTTGTATCCGAATCGTTACGAAGGTTGGCTGACGCTACACGACACTTTGCCAGAACAGGATGTGGAACTGGCTTATGTGTTAGTGGTGAACTATCCTGTGTCTGTGCTGACGCAACGCTGGAATGATGTGCTGGCAGTCAAAAATAAGGAATATAACGGAGGTTATACCTTTAGCGTGTTCCAGTGGTATAAGAACGGAGAACCGATTGAAGGTGCGACGGGTTCGTATCTCTATCTGCCGCAAGGACTGGACTTTACAGCGTCCTATTCAGCCGAGCTGACGCGACTGTCAGATCATGTGAAGTTGTTCACGTGTGCTATTACGCCGGAGAAGATGCCGGAAGCAATCAAAGATATGCCGACATTAGTGCCGAGGAATGCAGAACTGCCGGTAGAAGGACAGGGCGTAGCGCGTTGGTACAACCCGTTAGGACTATGCGTGTTTGAGCAGCCGTACGATGATTCGCCCATTATGACGCCGAACTCGTCAGGGTCATTTATCCTGCAACTGGACACGAAATCGTACCATATAGTGGTTTGGTAAAAATAATAGCCGGTATTGATTCTACCGGCTATTTTATTATCACTTGAACTTTATTCCTATTAGGACGGGGTCATGGTCTGAGTAACGAAAGAGCATGTTCTTTTTCGCTGCTTTTGTGAGTGGAAGCTTCCGGCTGTCGATATCCGCCTTTTGATTCGTAAAATTATACTTGCTGTAATAGACGGCTGAGTAGTAATAGTCGGTGTTCCAGTGAAGATGCTTGACTTCGGTTATTTGCGGCACCATTGTTTCGCTGGCAAACACACGGTCCAGACTGCCACATTCGCCTTTGTAGGAGTATGAATAGTTGAGGCTGTCACCCGCTAACATGTCGGCAAAGCCTGCCGCAACAAGCGTTTGGATAGGTTGCTCGTAACGATAGCAGTTAAAGTCACCCAAAACGAGAATATCTGGGTCTGTGTAGATGCTGTCCGCATAGGCTTGGCGGATATTATTCAGCATTGCGGAAATATTGTCCATACGCTTCAGGTTGGCGACATCCGGTGCACCGCGTTTGCTGCGCGGATGATTGAGCGACACGACGAACCGTTCGCCAGTCTGCAGGTCTTCAAAGCCTTGCAGCATGAATCGGTAGGCGTAGATGTTGGGAGCTTGGTAAGCGCTTCGCAGTTCGCCGTAAGGTTTGAGCTTGTCCGAGCGGTAGATGAAGCCGACAGAAATAGTGTCGCCGTCTGTTTTGGAAGTGCATACAAAAGCATAGTGCTTTTTGCCTTTCGTCTCGGTGTTCATCGCTTCTGTTAGTTCCGCGGGTGCGGCAGGGCCTTTCTCCAATTCGCACAAGGCGTATAAGTCGGCGTCTATATAGGTGAGGGCACGTGCGACTTTCAATCGTTGAAACGCATGTTGGAGCGGGGTGGTGCGTTTGGAGGCATAACCACCCAAGTGAACGAAGTAATTCTGGATATTCGCCGCACAGATTTTAATATCCGGATTGCCAAGGTTGGGAATATGTTTGGAAGGCACGTAGTTTTTGAATTTTGGTTGCTGACCGGTTTGAAGGCTGCGTTCTCCGGTTACGTAGGCGGTAAGGTTGCGTACGGTGGCTCCCAAATTGAGGTAATAGGGAACTTTGCATACCAATTTGATGCTGCGCGTTTTGTTGTATTGCACCAACTGCCAATAAACGCTGCTGTCGCCTTTGTCCAGACTGACTGCTCGTTCTTCAGGCACATAGAGTCGTTCGGGCGCCAGTGTGATGGAGTCGTAGAACGTACCGCAGACGATTAACGGCGTCGTGATACAGATCCGTTTTCCCTGATATTGTTCCCAGCCGTTAGATTGCAGTTGCTCCAATGTTACTCGCTCGATGGCAAAGATAGAACCACAAGCAAGGACAAAGGCAAAAAGAAAAAAGAATCGAGGTTTCATGATAGATGTATTAGTGCAAGAAAGTGCGGTTGCCCGCACTTTCTTGAAAATCAAATATGCTATTTGAGGCGTTTGCCATCAATGCTGTACTCAACGCCGTTGCGAAGGATGATTATTTGTCCGTTACGGAGAAGTTTCTGAGCTTCGGGCGCCGCTTGTACTTGGTCCAATGCAGTAGGTGTCGGAGCAACATATTTGCGGTAGTATGCATAAACATACACGGCACCTGTTGTTGCAGCCTTATACGGTTTGATGGCGGCATTGCCACTATGATACTTAAACATAGCGTTGGTGTTGCCAAGGTTCTTTACATAATAGCCATTAGTGCCATCTGCAACGAACTCCCAGAACTTGCAGTTCTTGGTATTGGCATCGAGAATGTCGTTTCCATCAGAATTGACGGCAATGGTTTTTCCTCCAACGATAGTGAGTGTATAGCCGCTTTGACCTTTCTCTGTACCAAGCACCAAGCGACAAGCATTGTCGGCATAAGCCTCTGTATCAGTAACAGTTATATCAGAGGTAAGTACGGTCAGTTTCTTTCCGTCTCTTGCGCCGGCTACAACAGGTGCACTTGCCAAGGCGAGGATAATAGTATCCTTTGCAGCGAGTTGAGTTGCTGGATCGGTAACTTTCGCGAAGGTAGCAGCTGCTACGACGTGGATAGTGATAGAGGCATCTTTGCCGTCAATAGTAGCGGTGATTACGGCATCGCCGACGGACTTGGAAGATACCAGACCTTCGTTGCTAACCGTTGCTACTGCTGTGTTATCGGAGTTCCAAGTAATGGTGTATTCGGATGCTGCTTGTGCAGGATCAACGGTTGGGTTCAGTTCTAAAGTTGAACCAAGCGTGAGATTCTTCTCAGAGTCTGTAAACGAAATACCATTTACAGCCACTTTCTCCACTTTAACTTTGCAGACTTTTTGAACTGCTCCTACAGTGACTGTGATATCCGCATTACCGAGAGCAATTGCTTTAATCACACCTTTATTGGAAACGGTAGCAATCTTAGTGTCGCTGCTTTGGAAAGAAGCGGTAGCAGAAGCATAGGAAGGAACAAAGGCGGTTACGGAAATAGTCTTTGTGCCGCCTACATTAAGCGTGACTTCGGTATCAGAAAGCGTGAAGTCTGTAATTACAGGAGCAACAATTGTGAGCGTGTGAGAAGCGCTAACGGTTGGTACCTTCTTTGAGGTGGCGGTAACAACGACATTGCCGGTAACCTTTTTGGCCGTCAAAACACCGTTCTCGTCAATCGTTCCTTGGTAGTCGTGGTCGGTGGTCCAAGTCAAAGACTTATCCGCTGCGTCATTTGGCGTGAAGACCACAAACTGGCTCATGTCAATCGATGCGCCTTGTTCTATTTGTGTCGGTGCGCCGGAGAACTCCAGTTTGGTCAGTTTGATGGTGTTTGCAATCAGTTTAAGGTTGATGTCAAACGAAGCGGACATTGGATTGAGTTGGGCATTTTGGGTGAGGTAGGAAAGTTTTGCACTTACAGCACCTGTTTTTGTTCCGTTACCCTTATATTTGATGGTGACAGTACCGCTTTTGCGGTCGCCGGTATCGGTTACATCAAACAAAGAGGCATCAGTGCCTTCTGCAGCCCAAACGATATCATCAGTCAGGTTTTCAGCGGTATAAGTGATTTGCACGGTGCGGGATTCTTCCATTTCGGTGTCTTCAAATGTGATAGTGGCAGGAGTGATAGTCAGTTTGCTTTGCAGTTCCTGTGCCTGACCGACCTTCTTGTAAAGGGCGATTGCAGTACCGGAAGACGTCTTATAGGGTTTGAAACGATCCGAGTTAAATTCTACAGGGAAGGTACCATCCGGTTTAGAAACCGTAGCAACACCACTACTGATAGTGACGCCCCATCCTGCAAGAATTTGCCCTGCAACGGGATCCGCTTCAGTAAAAGCCCCCTTGCCGGTAATATCAAGATTCATGCGTTTTTTGGTGTCGGCGGTTGTGAATTGCCAGTTGCCGCCATAAGTACTTACAACAAATTGTTGGGCTGTTTCAGGAATTTTAGCTGTTCCGTTGGTTTTATCGATGGTAACGTTCTCTGTGATTGCGGGTAAATACGTAGTATAGAGTGGTCCACCAACAGCACCGGCGGATTCGCTGACAAATACAACAGTATCGTTTGCTTTAAGACCGGAAGTCGAATTAATGCGCTCAAAATCAATGGTTTTGGCAACAATGGCATCGGAAGTTACTACCACCTTAACGGTCATGTAATATAGCGTGCCGGGTATGTCATTGGTCCAATCTGCATCGGTGTTGTAGGTATAGAATTTGAATTTGCCGGTGTAGGTACCTGCTTTTTCGGCATAATAGTGGACTGTCAAGCCAGTTCCTTCAGCATCCGAGTGTTCATCACCACCGTAAATCCATCCGGATGTTTTTGTACCTTCAATCCAGAAAGCGGCATCGGTTGCCGGCATTTCGGCATCAACATCCTCATAAACGACTCCGCAATAGGGGAGAAGTCCAGAATAAGTAACATTAAAGGTGGTTGAACCTTCCACAGATGTTTTGCCTTTGATACTAACAGAACCAAAGTCCACGTTGTTAGGGGTAATAGTAATGGAAGGGACTGCTTGAGCAGTTAGTGCGCAAATAAGGAGCGCAAAAGAGAAAATGAATTTCTTCATGATTTTAGATTTTGGGTTAAACAATATTTTATGTTGCACGTTATTTTCGTAGTTTACGTAGTTTTTGTTGTTTACGTAATTTGCGTAGTTAGCATTATAATTGGACTGCAAAGGTACTGCTTTATTTTTGAACGTGCAAATAAAAATGCGTGTTTTGCGCGGAAAAAGAAAAAAATACATAAATCACAAATAAAATTTGTGTATATGTAAATTTATTTGTAACTTTGCACGCTAAATATATTTTGAATGCTATGTTGGAGATTTTAAAGTACACAATACCGGCCTTAGTGGTACTATTGAGTGTGTGGATTGTAATGCACAAGTTGTTCAAGAACGAGGAACAGAAGCGCTTGTGGGAGTTGAAACGTGCAGCGCAGAAAGAGATATCGCCGACCCGTTTGCGGGCTTACGAGCGTTTGGCATTGTTGCTGGAGCGGACGCAGCCGGAAGCGATGGTGATGGCGCTTAGCGAGCGTTTGGAACAATCAGGTACCAGTTTGGCGGCTTTGAGCGTACCAAAGATGCAGCAAGAGTTGCTTCGTACGGTTCGTATAGAGTTTGACCATAACATGAGTCAGCAGGTGTATGTGAGTGATGAGGTATGGGCGAAGATTATCGGCGCACGTGACCAGATGGGCGCGTTTATCACGACAATGGCCACTCAATTGCCTCCCGGAGGCGGTGCCATGGAGTATGCAACGGTATTGATGACGGCATACCGGAACAACGGCGAAACCCCTCACCAAGAGGCGTTGGAAGCATTAAAGGAGGAAGCAAGAGGGCTGTTGTAACAGGTAAGTGATGTTAGGACTATGTAAGGACTATGTTAGGACTATGTTAGGACGCAGGCTATATATTGTCATAGTCGGTTTAGTGGTGCTTTTTGCGAGTTGTCAGCCTGATGAGAAGTGCCGGCAAAGCTTGGATGTGGTTGCCGGAATCGCCTTGAAGGGTACTGCGGTTGACAGCCTCGGGGAAGGGACCGCCTTTACGAGTTGGGACAGTATAACAGTTCAAGGTGTGGGCAACGATTCCGTGCTTTACGATAATAAAAAAGCCGTGAGCCGTGTTTTGGTGCCGCTGCGGATAGATACGAACGTTACGGCATTTACGCTGACATGGCACGGAGTGGATGATGTGGTGTATATCAAGCATGACAACGAACGGCGGTTTGTGTCTATGGCTTGCGGGTGCGTGATTTATCACACAATAGAGTCGGTTTGGTGCAAGGGAACATGGATTGATTCCGTAAAATTGGTGAATAGTGCGGTGGAAACGGTAGAGCAGGATAATATGCAAGTGTACGTAACAATTGGGAATTGAACGTTGAAAATTGAAAGGTGTTAGAGGCATATTGTTTGTGGCGGTTATGCTGAGCGTTTCGATTCGAGCGCAGGAGGCGGATTCGACAGCGGTTGTAACCGTGTCGGAAGTGGTGACGGGTGATTCGATTTATATGGAAGCAATGGACACTACTTGGCTGCGGGCAGAGACTATTGAGACACCGGAAAGTGTTCCACAGGATACCATTGAGGAGAAAGGAACAAAGCTATCAGGTCAATATGCAAGGCTGAAAGACGGCACACGGATTTATTCGGACACCGTAATCTATCAGGGTATGAACCTGAAACTGGATTTGGCGAACACGATTTTGGAGGCGGCTACATCGAAGGGAAAGATTCTGAGTTTTGAAATGGCGTGGAATATCCGACTCAAACAGCGGTTCTATCCGACACTGGAAGGAGGTTATGTAAAAATGGAGACTTCTGCGGAAGGCGGTTTGCATACAGGTGAAGGCGGATTCTTCAGGGTCGGACTGGATATCAACGGACTGAAGAAACACCCCGAGCGGCTGAATGCACTATTGGTCGGAATACGCGTCGGAACAGGGTTGCAGAACTATGATTTGACAGGTGTGGCGATGAACAGCCCGTATTGGAACGGCGAAAAAAAGATGGATTTTATGAACCAGTTCCGTGCTGATTGCTGGGGCGAAGTGGTTGCTGGCTGTCAGGTGCAGGTGTGGGAAGGATTGCAGATGGGGTGGTTTGTAAGACTGAAGATTCTATTCACGCGGAAAGTGAGTGATGATGGTGTGATGCCGTACTATATACCGGGATTCGGATACAGGGATGAAACAAACTGGGGATTTAACTACTACATCGGATATAAATTCTAATTATTGATATTAACTAAATTAAATCTATTATGAACAACACAAATTTAATGAACAAGGCTGCCAACAATATCCGTATATTGGCAGCGGCAATGGTAGAAAAAGCAAAAAGCGGTCACCCGGGTGGTGCAATGGGCGGTTCGGATTTTGTAAACGTACTCTTCTCGGAGTTTTTGCGTTATGACCCCGAAAATCCGTCTTGGGAAGCTCGCGACCGTTTCTTCCTTGATCCGGGACACATGGCTCCGATGTTATATAGCCAGCTGTGTCTTGCGGGCAAATATAGTTTAGAGGAACTTCAGACACTTCGTCAGTGGGGTAGTGTGGTTCCCGGTCACCCCGAACGTGACGTAGAACGCGGTATTGAGAATACTTCCGGCCCGCTTGGTCAAGGACACGTGTTTGCCGTAGGTGCAGCGATTGCTGCGAAGTGGTTCAACGCACGTGTTGGCGAGATGCATAACCCGAATATCTATGCGTTTATTTCTGATGGCGGTGTACAGGAGGAGATTTCGCAAGGTGCCGGTCGTTTGGCAGGACATCTTGGATTGGATAACCTAATTATGTTCTATGACTCGAACGGCATCCAGCTTTCGACAACCTGCAAGGAGGTGGACGAAGAAGATGTTGCGAAGAAATATGAGGCTTGGGGTTGGTACGTGCAAGAGATTGCGGGCAATGACCCCGACGCCATCCGTGAGGCATTGAATAAAGCCTTGGCAGAGAAGAATCGTCCGAGTCTGATTATCGGTCACACGGCAATGGGTAAAGGTGCGTTGACGGCTGATGGCGCAAGCTTTGAAGGCAAGTGCTCGACGCACGGACAGCCGCTGTCAAAGTCGGGTGCTTCGTTTGAGAAGACGATTGAGAACCTCGGTGGCGACCCTGCCAATCCGTTCCAGATATTCCCCGAAGTGAAGGCGTTGTACGATAACCGTGCAGCAGAGTTGCGTGAAATGGCGAACAACTACTATGCACAATATCGTGAATGGAAACAGAAAAATCCTGTAAGTGCGGCTGAATATGAGGCATATATGAGCGGCGAAGTACCGTGCATTGACTGGAGCCTCGTTCAGCAGAAAGCCGGCGATTCGACACGTGGCGCAAGTGCAACCGTGCTCAGTTTCTTAGCTGAGAACGTAGGCAATATGATTGTTTCTTCGGCTGACTTGAGCAATTCCGACAAGACGGACGGCTTCCTCAAGAAAACGCACGCGATTACGCGCGGCGACTTCAGCGGACAGTTCCTGCAAGCCGGTGTAAGCGAACTGACGATGGCTTGTGTCTGCATCGGTATGGCGCTTCACGGCGGTATCATTCCAGCTTGCGGTACGTTCTTTGTATTCAGCGACTATATGAAACCTGCTGTCCGTCTGGCGGCACTGATGGAGATTCCTGTTATCTTTGTTTGGAGCCATGACGCGTTCCGTGTAGGTGAAGACGGTCCGACGCACGAACCGGTTGAACAGGAGGCACAGATTCGTTTGATGGAGAAACTGCACAACCATCACGGCAAACCGTCTATGCTCGTGCTTCGTCCGGCAGATGCAGAAGAGACCACACTCGCATGGCGTGCCGCTATCGAGAATACCGAGACGCCGAGTGCGCTTATTCTGAGCCGTCAGGATATTGCGGCAGTGCCGAATGTGAACCTCGAAGGCTTCCGCAAAGGTGCGTATATCGTAAGTAAGGACGAGAACCCGCAAGTGGTGCTGTTGGCTTCCGGTAGTGAGGTTTCGACGCTGTTGGCTGGTGCTGAACTTCTTCGCAAGGAGGGCGTTCGTCTGCAGATTGTCAGTGTGCCGAGTGAAGGCCGCTTCCGTGAACAGCCGAAGGCTTATCAGGACGAGATTCTGCCGAAGGGCGTTAAACGCTTCGGTATGACAGCCGGTCTGCCTTGCACGCTCGAAGGACTGGTAGGCGAAAACGGCGCTATCTGGGGACTCGAGAGTTTCGGCTTCAGCGCACCGTACAAGGTATTGGACGAAAAACTCGGCTTCACGGCACAGAATGTCTATGAGCAGGTAAAGAAGTTGCTGTAAGGAACAAACTTCTAACCCCATCGATTTCGGTGGGGTTAGAAGAACTTATTAGAGGAATGAGTCGGTGACGATTTGTCACCAACTGAAACAAAAATGATGGACTCAAAGTTGAAAAAAATGAATTGGTGACAATCTGTCACTAGTTGAAATTACATTCTTCTGACAACATCCATATGATAAAAGATGCAACTGGTTACAATTTGTTACCAGTTGGAGAAAAAATCAGTAACCTCTCTGCTTGCGGGAAAGCAAGCCGCTGGTGCCGACAGCGTAAAAAAGCGGTGACATAGTGAAATAAAAAGCGTTTGCTTTATTTGAGGATTCTTTCAAACTTGGACACTTTGAAATCTCATTCCGAGAATATTGCAGAATGCTCACGTGATTGCGTGAGCTTTCTGTATATTGGATGAGATGGGAGTCCAAGCCCGAATGAACCAATAGCAGTTGGCTCACGTTGTTTATGCATTTATTTAACTATAATTTATTAACTTCAAATTCAACCTATTATGAAAAAACTATTTATTTCTGTGTTATTCACACTTGTTGCATGGTCTGTTTATGCGGATTCCCCTTCTGTTTATGGTTCCCCGGGTAAATATGACACGTATATTACTGCATTTGGCGAGTTAAAACTATTAGACCTCAAGTTCTTTATTGAACCGGCTGACGAAAACATCTCTCCGGATGATTTGGAGTTCAAAGAGTATGCCAAATATGTCGCTGCATATTTTGTTATGTGGGGTGCAAAACAAGTGGATGATATCAAAGATGCCGATGTTTTCATTTTGGCGGATTTTGGTATCGGAGAAACAAAACCGCTGGTATATCATAGGCCCATTTACGGAAATACAGGAGTTTCATCCACCCGTACAACTTATACCGACTATGGTTCTCGTACTTCTTATTCCTATTCTCACGGAGTGGTTGGCTATAATACTGAGCAGGTGGATCAATACCGCAAATACATCAATTTGCATGTATATAAACTGAACGAAGAGCAAAATCCCACGCCGGTATGGAAAGCTGAAGTCGTTTGTACCTCATCGGGGGCCAGTTTAGCAAAAGCTATTCCTGTAATGATGTGGAATGTGAGATTTTGGATAGGAAGTAAGACGGATGGACCTAGCCACCAATTCCCTTGTAAATTATATGGTAACGAATGGGCGGACCGAACAGATCGAAATTATTTTAGTAAGTTTATTTCAGATGGTGCAGGACAGGATTGGCATGGATTAGGAACAGGTTGGACATATTGGGGAAAAACAGATAAAACGTTCCTGTATCCATCCGTTTTGAGAAATGGAAGTGATTATACAAATGTTATTTTTTATTGTCCGATATATGATATATATCCTTTAAGTGAAAATTATAAGTATAAAATACCCTCTGATACGTATATTGAATACAACGGGAAACGATACAAAGCCATTAAGTCGTTCGGATGTGAATTTGACAAGAAAAACACGAATGACTATCAACGCACCTTTGTCATTCGCTTCGAGCGTCTGCCTGATGATGCCATCCGTAATAATATTTCCATCTATTCGGATGTAAAAGGCAAGCACAAATACGGCTGGGAAAATATTTACATTTTTTAAAGAAAAATCCTCCAGGAGATAAGACTAGTACATAGCAAGGAAAAGAGGTAAAATAAAAGCGGGCAATGGGATTGCCCTACTAATGAACGAATAGGCGGCGGCAGAAATGTCGCCGCTGGTGTTGTTGGAAGGTGTTTATTGTTGCTGGCGGTAGGAGGCGATGACGAAGCCACGGAGGGTTTATGTCAAAAACACACAATTTTTGTATAATTTTATACAAAATATTTGCGAGTATCATTTTTTTTTAGTACCTTTGCACGCTATTTAGGTGCAAACCAAAAATGACAATACCGCAAGACATAGAAAAGCCGATTATTCCGGAGTTTGAGGAGTACCTTCGAACTCCAAAACCTTCTGTGCGAGAGCGTGCGGATAATTGGCGTACGGCCATTGGCTTGCAGGCGGTTGACCAGTTGACTGTATCCGATTTTCTCAAACAAACAGCTCAACAACATATTGAGGGAACGATAAATACAGCTGAGGCAGAGAAGCGGATTAAGACGTATTACCAGACAAAAGAAGCCCGTTTGCCGGATGACGACGAGAAAGAAGAAGCGGATAAAGTGTCGATGAACATCATCAAATTGCTTGGAGAACAGTCTTTTACGTTTAGCGTTGCCGGTTTTGCGGCCATTCATCGTCAGATATTCAAAGGCGTTTTCAAACATGCAGGAGAGTTCCGCAATTATGACATTACCAAGAAAGAATGGGTATTAGATGGCGATACTGTTTTATATAGTCGTTGGCAAGATTTGCGGATGACGCTTGAATACGATTTGGGACGTGAAAAAGAATTTGATTATTCGAGCCTTGCGCTTCCTGATGCCATTGGTCATATTGCAGATTTTGTCGCCGGTATATGGCAGATACATCCTTTCCGTGAGGGGAATACGCGTACTACGGCTATTTTTACCATCAAATATCTGCGTTCTATTGGTTTTAAGCAAATCAATAATGATTGGTTTGAACAATATTCTTGGTATTTTCGGAATGCTTTGGTACGTGCTAATTATAAGAACGTAGCAAAAGCTGTCAATCCGGATAGTTCATATTTGGTGGCGTTCTTCCGTAATCTGCTATTAAACGAACAAACGCCGCTTCATAATAGAGATTTGCATATTTCGCTCGCAAATGTTCATAGTGCAATTCAAAGTGCAAATTCTGCACTTTCAAAGAGCAATAATTGCACTTTGGAAGAAACGGCAGTATTACAAATCATTCAGCGGAATCCCCGTGCTACCCAAAAACAAATAGCAGAGGAGATTGGAAAGTCGGAGCGAACCGTTAAAACAATCACAGTCAATTTGACTCAAAAAGGAATTATTGTCCGCCGTAACGGTAAGCGCGACGGCTATTGGGATATATTGGAAAAATAATCCAAGCAATAAGAAAATTGTAAATGATAAAATAGTTTTTATGGAATATAATTTTAGTGAAATCGAGCAAAAGTGGCAGGCTGAGTGGGAGAAAAACGGAACCTACCGCGTAAGCAACCAAAGTGACAAACAGCCGTTTTATGTGCTGGACATGTTCCCTTATCCTTCGGGAGCAGGTCTGCACGTCGGACACCCGCTCGGGTATATTGCCAGCGATATCTATAGTCGCTACAAACGGTTGAAAGGCTTTAATGTGCTGCACCCGATGGGTTTCGACGCCTACGGTCTGCCCGCCGAGCAATATGCCATTCAGACAGGGCAGCATCCCGAAGTGACGACCAACAAGAATATCAAACGTTATATTGAGCAACTGCGCAAAATTGGTTTCTGCTACGACTGGGACCGCGAAGTGCGCACGTGTGACTCGAAATTCTATAAGTGGACGCAATGGGCGTTCCTGCAGATGTTCAATTCGTACTATGACAGCGCTTTGCAGAAGGCACGTCCCATCAGCGAACTGATTGCGAAATGGGAAGCCAATGACCCGACATGGAAGACGCTAAGCGAAAAGGAGCAGCAGGAGCGACTGATGAACTACCGCATTGCCTATTTGAGCGATACGAAGGTGAACTGGTGTCCGGCTTTGGGAACCGTTCTTGCCAACGATGAAGTGAGCGAAGGACTGAGTGTTCGTGGCGGTTATCCTGTGGAACAGCGGGTTATGCGGCAATGGAGTTTGCGCGTAAGTGCTTACGCAGCCCGTTTGCTGGAAGGACTGGACCGCGTGGATTGGACGGAGAGCCTCAAAGAGACCCAACGTAACTGGATTGGCCGCAGCGAAGGAGCAGAGATGCAGTTTGCCGTGAAAGGCCAAGACGAGCCATTTACCATCTTTACCACCCGCGCGGATACGGTTTTCGGCGTGACATTTATGGTACTTGCACCCGAAAGCGAATACGTGCAACGTGTGGTGATAGACGAACAACGTGCCGAAGTGGAGGCGTATCTCGACCGCTGCAAGCATCGTACGGAGCGTGAACGTATCTCCGACAGACGTGTAACGGGTGTATTTACCGGTTCTTATGCGATTAACCCGCTGACGAACGGAGAGATACCTATTTATATTTCGGACTATGTGTTGGCGGGTTATGGAACAGGCGCTATCATGGCTGTCCCCGCTCACGACAGCCGCGACTATGCATTTGCCAAGCACTTCAACCTGCCGATTATTCCGTTGATTGAGGGCGCAGATGTTTCCGAAGCCAGTTTCGATGCCAAGGAAGGTAAGATGATGAACTCCGGTTTTCTGAACGGCATGGAAGTGCCCGACGCTATTCAGGCGATGAAGGAATATATCACGAATACCGGTATAGGTCGGGTGAAGGTCAACTATCGTCTGCGCGATGCGATTTTCAGCCGTCAGCGTTATTGGGGCGAACCGTTCCCGATTTACTATAAGGACGGAATGCCGTATGCTATTTCGGAGGACAAATTGCCGCTTGAATTGCCGGAAGTAGAGGAGTTCAAGTCTGTGAACGGTCAACCGCCTTTGGCAAATGCCAAAAACTGGACGTACGAGGGCTATCCGTTAGAGTTGTGTACGATGCCGGGATTCGCAGGGTCGAGTGCTTACTACCTGCGCTATATGGACAACCACAATGACAAGGCACTTGTAGATAAGGATGTAAATGCATACTGGCGGCAGGTGAACTTGTATATCGGCGGAACGGAGCACGCAACAGGACACCTTATATATAGCCGTTTCTGGAACAAATTCCTCTTCGACCTCGGCTATGTCTGCGAGGATGAGCCGTTCAAGAAACTTATCAACCAAGGAATGATTCAAGGTCGCTCGAACTTTGTGTATCGCTATATCGGCGAAGGAGCGACGGGTAACCTGTATATCAGCTATAACCTCATCGAGCAGCCGGAGTACAAGGACAAAGTGCAGCCGATTCACGTGGATGTGAATATCGTTCACAATGATATTCTCGATATCAACGCTTTCCGTAACTGGATGCCGGAATTCAAGAACGCGCAGTTTGTGTTCTCTGACGGTTCGTCAATTGAGGACAATCCGTATCTTGCCGGTCCGAAGCAGTATATCTGCGGTTGGGCCATCGAGAAGATGTCGAAGTCTATGTTCAATGTGGTCAATCCGGATGATGTGATTGCGCAGTATGGTGCTGACACGTTGCGGCTGTACGAGATGTTCCTTGGCCCGTTGGAGATGTCCAAACCCTGGGATACGAACGGTATTGACGGTGTGCATCGTTTCCTGCGCAAACTATGGAATATGTACGAGACGATTTCCGACGAGGAGCCCACGAAGGAAGAACTCCGCAGTCTGCACAAACTAATCAAGAAGATTACGTGGGACATCGAGAATTTCTCGTTCAACACGTCGATTCCGGCATTCATGATTGCCGTGAACGAACTGGGCAAGTGCAACAAACGTGCTATTTTGGAAACTATTTCCGTGCTGATTGCGCCGTTTGCGCCACATATTGCAGAGGAAACTTGGCATCGTTGCGGACACGAGACTACTGTTTGTGATGCCGCTTGGCCGGAGTGCAACGAGGCATATCTTGTGGAAGACAACCAGAACTACCCGATTCAGTTCAACGGGAAGGTGCGTTTCACGCTCTCGCTGCCGAAGACGATGTCGAAAGAGGATGTTGAGAAAACCGTCATGGCGGACGAGCAAACCACGAAGTACCTTGCCGGCAACGCACCGAAGAAGGTTATTGTTGTGCCGGGTAGAATTGTAAATATTGTGGTCTAAGAAATAAAAGAGGAGAGCGTGTGCTCTCCTCTTGTGAACCAGCTGGGGCTCGAACCCAGGACCCCATCCTTAAAAGGGATGTGCTCTACCTGCTGAGCTACTGATTCCCGCCATTTTTTCAAAAGCGGCTGCAAAAGTACTGCTTTTTTTTGGAACTACCAAATTTTTTTGAAAAAAAATGAATATTTCGTTAAAATATTGCCGTAGAGAGACCTCAACCACCCATATTTCGGGGTTAAAGATCGGTTCCAAGTACCCGATTCGGGTGCAGACGATGGCGAATACCTCGACGAACGATATTGAAGCTTCGGTGGCTCAGGCGATACGTTGTGCAGAGGCGGGTGCTGAACTTTTCCGCTTTACCACGCAGGGCGCGCGGGAAGTAGAGTCTTTGCGTGAGATTCATCATCAACTTCGCAAGCAGGGGTGTGAGATTCCTCTTGTGGCGGATATTCATTTCCGTTCGGATGTGGCAGACCTTGCCGCTGAGGTTTGTGAAAAAGTGCGGATTAATCCCGGCAACTATGCCAACGACCCTAATACGATTCGTGAGCGTTTCACCCACCTTATTCATATCTGTCGGGCTTACGGAACGGCTATTCGTATTGGTGTCAATCACGGCAGTCTGTCGCCACGAATGATGGAGCAGTACGGCGATACCCCACAAGGAATGGTGGAGAGCTGTATGGAGTTTTTGCGGATAGCTCACGCCGAACAATTTGAGGATATCGTTCTTTCGGTTAAGGCGAGCAACACCCGAATTATGGTTGAGACGGTGCGGTTGTTGGTGAAAACGATGGATGAGGAGAACATGCACTATCCGCTGCATTTGGGGGTTACGGAAGCCGGTGAAGGAGAGGACGGTCGCATCAAATCAGCAGTTGGTATAGGAGCGTTATTGGCAGAAGGAATAGGAGATACCATTCGGGTAAGTCTGAGCGAAGAACCAGAGGCGGAAATTCCTGTTGCTCAGGAACTTATCGATTATTTTGTCAACCCGAAAAGTCCTCGTTATGCGGACGATATAATCGTTTCTTACGATGAGGATAAACGCTCGATTTTTTACTTTAGTACGGAGAGCGACTGGTCGAAATTCCAACTGCATGCAGCGGCTGAATGCGGTCGTTTGTTGTGGGAGTTCGGCTGTGAGAAACTCGAGATTCTCAATCCTTCGTTCTCGCTTGCGCAGTTGGAGCGGTTGTCGAAGGACATTTTGCAGGCGGCGCGGGTGAAGATGTACAAGACCGAGTTCACGTCCTGCCCGGGGTGCGGACGAACGATGTTCGACCTCCAAAAGACCGTAGCCGAAATAAAAGCCGCCTTTTCCAACAGCGCAGCGGTCCAACAGCGCAGCGGTCTAACCTCCAATAGCATCAGCGGTCTCAAAATCGCCATCATGGGCTGTATTGTGAACGGCCCGGGCGAAATGGCAGATGCTGACTACGGCTATGTCGGCGCCGGTAAGGACCGTGTATCCTTGTACAAAGGCAAGGAATGTGTCCTCAAAAACATTCCGCAGGAAGATGCGGTGGAAGAACTACTGAAATTAATCAACCAAACAAAATAAAAATCAACGCTCATGAAAAAATCACCTTTACAGATTGCCCGTCAGTCTTACCAGCCGAAGATGCCGGTGGCATTACAGGGCAATGTTCGCCTCGTTGAAGGCGCTGCTACTCAGTCCGTTGCGGACCAAGAAGAAATCAAGAAACTGTTCCCGAACACCTACGGTTTGCCGTTGATTACGATGGAACCGGCAGCGGGAGAAGCCAAGTCAGAACCCATTAATGTCGGCGTTATTCTCTCCGGCGGTCAGGCTCCCGGCGGACACAACGTCATCAGTGGTCTGTTTGACGGACTCAAACGCCTCAATCCTGCCAATAAACTTTATGGTTTTCTTGGCGGTCCTTCGGGCTTGATTGAAGGCAAGTATCAGGAACTGACGGCGGACATCATCGATGAGTATCGCAATACCGGCGGATTCGATATTATCGGTTCGGGTCGTACCAAACTTGAAGAGCCTTGGCAGTTCGATAACGGTATCGAAGTGTGCAACAAACTCGGTATCAAAGCCGTTGTCATCATCGGCGGAGACGACTCCAATACGAACGCTTGTGTGCTTGCTGAGTACTACTTGCAGAAAAAGTGCGGTATCCAAGTTATCGGTTGCCCGAAGACTATTGACGGCGACCTCAAGAACGAGATGATTGAGACCTCCTTCGGTTTCGATACCGCTTGTAAGACCTATGCAGAGCTTATCGGTAACATCCAGCGTGACGCTAACTCGGCGAAGAAATACTGGCACTTCATTCGTCTGATGGGACGTAGCGCCAGCCATATCGCGCTCGAGTGCGCACTACAAAGTCAGCCGAATATCTGCCTTATCTCCGAAGAAGTTGAGGCGAAGAACATGACCCTCAATGACATCGTTGAGCAGATTGTCGAAGTGATTGTGGACCGCTCCAACGAAGGTCTGAACTTCGGAACGATACTTATCCCCGAAGGCCTCATCGAGTTTATCCCGGCTATGCGCGTTCTTATTCAAGAATTGAATGACCTGCTTGCACAGAACGAGGAGTTTGTTTCGCTCGAAGGAGACGACGCCAAACGTGAGTACGTGAAGTCTATGCTTACGCCGGCTTCCTGTGCGCTCTATCGTTCGCTGCCGAAGGGTATCGCCCGCCAACTGACGCTCGATCGTGACCCGCACGGAAACGTGATGGTTAGCCAGATTGAAACCGAGAAACTGCTGATTGAGATGGTTGGTAAGCGCCTCGCACAACTGAAGGCTGCCGGTACGTTTAAAGGCAAATTCTCTGCCCTCAACCACTTCTTCGGTTACGAAGGACGTTGCGCTATCCCGTCCAACTTCGACGCCGACTACTGCTACTCGATTGGCGTGAATGCGTCACACCTCATCGCTGCCGGCAAGACGGGTTATATGTCGCTCGTACGCAATCTGACCAAACCTGCTGCTGAATGGCTCGCAGGTGGTGTGCCCATCACGATGATGATGAACATGGAGAAACGTAACGGTAAGATGAAACCCGTTATCCAAAAGGCGCTCGTAGAACTCGATGGCGCTCCGTTCAAGTACTTCAAGGCACATCGTGCAGAGTGGGCGGATTCCAAGACCAGTTATATCTACCCGGGTCCGATCCAGTACTACGGTCCAACCGAGGTCTGTGACCAACCGACAATCACTCTCAAACTCGAGCGTGGTGCGATGTAACTGGCTTTCTACTTTGAGCGAAGCGGTCTTTTGTCTTTCTACAATACTGCTGCTTATTCCGGGGCTGTGCTTTGCACAGTTCTCGGATGAGCGGCTTTGTAATGCCTACCTCACGAACGATATGTCCGTCTGGAAGCATTACATTGACTCTGCGTCTAACCTCCAACAGCGAAGCGGTCTAACTTCCGGTCTCCTCTATATCGAATATGGCTATTGTGCCGCCCTCTTGGATACCGATAAAGCCGCTGCCAAACCCTACGTAAAGCAGTTCCGCGAACATGTGGAGACGCTCAAAACAACTCTGCCCAAAGGACATTATGACATGTACATGTCGGCGGTCTTGGTTTTTGAGTTGCGCTTGCATGAATCCTTCCATCCGGTCAAGGGTCTTTCTCTCGCACGAGATGCAGTTAAAAAGGCACCGAATGACCCGCTGACATTGACCTATTGTGCTACGGCATTGTTTTATGCACCGGCGCCTTTTGGCAGCAAATCCGAAGCCTTGGAACTCTATTTGCGTGCCGAGAAACTATTCAAAGACCCCAAGTGGTATCATTGTTGGTGGCGACCGATGGCGCTGATGTACATCGCCCAGTGTTATGAAAAACAAGGCAATATAGCTGAGGCGCTCCGCCGAACCAATGCGCTCCTAAATGAATATCCCGACTATTCCTACCTCCGCGACACCTACCTGCCGCATCTTAATGCTATAAACAAATAAAAGTGTGATAATTCGCACTTTTTTTGTTTATTAAACATTAAACCTTAAACTTTTAACAAAAATTTTTGTATATATCAAAAATTTATTGTACCTTTGCCGAAATTTAATACCGGAGTTATGAGAAGACTGATTTTTTGCCTTATTATGAGTGCGTGTGGTGTGTTGTTGTCGGCGCAGACGCACGTTACGATATCCAACCCCGATACATGGACGGTGGCTGACCTTCAGCCGTATGTCGGTCAGACAGTTATCTTCGATACTCCGCTAATCGTGACATCGAACTATAAGAATATCTATGTCTCTCCCCGTCGCATCTTTTCGCCGACCAATCAAGAGCGTCCCCAGTCGCCGGAGTACTATAATCTGGCAACGCTGAACGCGAACGGAAGTCTTCCGCTATACGATGTGAGTGGCTATCACCGGATGGGCGAGAAGGTCTATAATCTGCAGGCAAAGGTGGCTTCTAATGCGCTGACGTTTATTAGCGGTGACTGGCATGGGAATACCCGTACAGACCTTGAAAACGAGCTTCCGAATGTGGATATAACCGGTAAACATACGTTGCTTGTATGCGGCGCGAACTTGGAGTATTATCTGGTGGAGCAATTCAGTTCGCCCGGCCCGAAGAATCTGGCGGAGCACCAGAAACAGCGTACGAAAGTGAGCAAAGCCTTGGCGAAAATCAATGCGGATATATATGGTTTGGTAGAGATTCAGCAAGGCAACAATGCCCTCAAGGAAATAGCTGAAGACCTCACCAAGAATACCGGCCGAACCTTTACCTATATCAACGACCCGAAAGGCGCAAGCGGCACTTATACCAAGTCTAGTTTTGTGTATTGCTCGGATGTGGTTGAGCCCTACGGCGAGATTCAGAATATCGAAACCGGCGTAGCTAATCGCAAGAAGATGCAAATCTTCCGTCAGAAGCCCAGCGGCGAGACATTTATTTTCTCGATTAACCATTTCAAGGCTAAATCCGGCGGCGGAACTGGTGCAGACGCGGATATGGGTGATGGTCAGGGCGGATATAACAACACCCGAAAGGGCGAGGCGGCAGCAATACTGGAGAAGTATCATCGTATAGCCGCTCAGTTGGGTGACGAGAACGATGTGCTTATTATGGGCGACCTGAACGCCTACGCCAAGGAGGACCCGATTATGACGCTGGTTGACGGAGGAATGACGGATTTGCATCGATATTTCCATCGTGACAGCAGTTATAGTTATACCTACCACAGCGAGGCGGGTTATCTCGACCATGCTTTGTGCAGTTCGTCCTTGTTGCCGCAAATTACCGGAATGGGGGCGTATCACATCAATTCCGATGAGAGCGATGACTATACCTACGACAAGTCCTCGGATGCCTCGATGTTCCGTTGTTCGGACCATGACCCTGTGTTGGTCGGCCTATGGCTGGACGGTTCGAAGGAACCCGCTGCCGAATTGACTATCAATTCATGGGATGTCTATAACGGTGAGAAGGGTATCTTGATTCGCAATTCCGTGGCACCGGAGGCAAAGGCCTTCTGCCGGATTTATACCATTGATGGCCGATTGTTGTCACAAGACGAAATTACGGACGGCTTGCAGTATGTAGAACGTCCTGCCCAACCCGGTGTTTATATTGTGCTGATATATTACAAGGGACAAACCTATCAGTTCCGTGTTATCTTGCCGTAATGGATTTGTTTTCGCAAATAGAGCAGCCGGAGCGCGAGGAAATAGTAACCTTGCGCAGGGAGTTGGAAGATGCCAACTATCGGTATTATGTGCTTAATATGCCGACTTTGTCCGACCGAGAGTTTGATGAGAAACTGCGGCGGTTGCAGGACTTGGAGGCGCAGTATCCCGATATGTTTGACCCAAAGTCTCCGACGCAACACGTGGGTTCGGATTTGGCAAACACAGGAGACGGACAGCGCACTTCCGGAAAGGGATTTGAGCAGGTCAAACACCGGTATCCGATGTTATCCCTCGCGAATAGCTACAGCCTTGATGAGATTCAAGACTGGCTGCGCAAACTGCCTGAAAATGTGGAGATTGTCTGCGAACTGAAGTACGACGGTTTGAGTATCTCCCTTTGGTACGAAAACGGCTATCTCACGAAAGCTGTCACCCGCGGCGATGGGCAACAAGGCGATAACGTGGTGGATAATATCAAGACCATTGATGCTATTCCGCGATATCTCAACGATATCCCGTCGAACCTTGAACTGCGAGGCGAAGTATTGCTCCCGTGGGCGGATTTTGAACGCTTGAACAAGGAACGCGAGGAGCAGGAAGAGCCGTTGTTCGCCAATCCGAGAAACGCAGCTTCGGGTACGCTCAAACTGCTTGACCCGAAAGAGGTTAAAAGGCGCGGTTTGACCTGCTATCTGTATTATATGTTGGGCGACAACCTTCCGGGAAAGACCCATTATGACCGACTGCAGAAAGCCAAAGAGTGGGGTTTCCCGATTTCGGAGGCCATTAAGGTCTGCCACTCTTTGGAGGAGGTGAACGAGTATATCCGTTATTGGGATACGGAGCGCAAGAACCTGCCGGTGGCTACAGATGGTATTGTGCTCAAAGTCAATGACTTGCAGCAACAACAGGCACTCGGTTATACCGCCAAAACGCCGCGTTGGGCCATTGCGTATAAGTTCCCCGCAGAGCGACAACTGACCCGTTTGAAGCAAATAACGTACCAAGTGGGTAGAACAGGAGTCGTTACACCCGTAGCGAACCTTGACCCCATACAACTCTCCGGCACGATGGTACAGCGGGCGACACTCCATAACGAGGACTTTATCCGTTCGCTCGATTTGCACGAAGGCGATAATGTATGGGTGGAAAAGGGCGGTGAGATAATCCCGAAGATTGTTGCGGTGGAAAAGGATTCGAGGAATTCTAGGACGACTAGTATGCCTAGTACATATTCTTTTCCCGTCACGTGTCCCGAATGCGGAACGCCGCTTGTCAGGGTGGAAGGCGAATCTGCATGGCGATGCCCGAACGAGAGTGGCTGTGCCCCGCAAATAATCGGAAAGATTGTTCATTTTGTTAGCCGAAAGGCGATGAATATCGACGGTCTCGGCGAAGAAACCATTGAACATTTCTATCGCGAAGGACTGCTTCACAGTATCGCAGATATATACGCCGTGCGCAAAGAGGACATTGCCCGATTGGAAGGATTGGGCGATAAATCCGCGGACAATATCCTTGCAGGAATTGAAGCCAGTAAACAAGTGCCATGGGCGCGAGTGCTGTTTGCCTTGGGAATCCGGATGGTTGGCGAAACCACTGCCAAGAAGATTGCGCGGCGTTTTAATTCAATCGAAACACTCCAGTGGGCCACCAAGGAGCAACTGACCGCCATAGATGATGTAGGAGACCAGATAGCGGAGAATATCATCGCTTTCTTCTTGGATATCAAGAATCTGGAGATTGTCAATCGTCTGCGCGAGGCGGGTGTGACGATGGAGGCAGACGCTGATGAACAGATGTCCGCCAGCGACAAGTTGGCAGGCAAAAGTATCGTTATCAGCGGTACTTTCGCGCACCATAGTCGCGATGAATACAAGGAATTAATTGAATCGCATAGCGGCAAGAATGTCGGTTCGGTCAGCAAAAAGACCTCTTTCATTCTCGCCGGAGATAATATGGGACCCGAAAAACGCAAGAAAGCCGAAAGCCTCGGTGTGCCGCTGGTGAGCGAAGAAGAGTTTTTGAAAATGTTGGAATAAGATGAATATAAAGGAACGTATATTTGAGTATCGTTTGCGGAAGCAGCCGGCTCGTCAAGCAGTGTTCCCCAAGTATGAGGATGTTCGTAGTGTGCTGGTTTTGTACGAAAGTGATGTGCTGGAGCGTAATACCATCGTCAAAGCTATTCGCGACGAACTGCTTAAGCAAGACAAGGATGTTGTGCTGTGGGGGTATTGCGACAAGAAGGAGATAACTACGTTGGTGCTGCCGCAAAGTCGTATTATGGGACGCCGTGATATCAATATCCTCGGTGCACCGAAAGAGGCTGTAATCAATGACCTGCTCAAGCGTCAATACGATTTGTTGATAGACCTGACCCAGCGTCCGATTCTGCCCTTGCGCTATATCGCCATGTATGCGCGTACCGCATTTCGGGCGGGACTGAATATGCCTGGTGCACAACACGAATTGCTTATCAATACGCCGCCGCAGGATTCGCCGCAGTTCCTTTTTGAACAGATTGTCAAATACCTTAAAATGATTCAAACGAAATGACAGACTTACGAGGTTTAGGCACAGCCTTGATTACGCCGTTCCAAGCGGACGGAAGTGTAGATTTTGAGGCGCTGAAACGCCTACTTGATATTCAAATCGCCGGCAAAGTGGATTATATCGTGGTACTTGGTACCACCGGCGAGGCTGTTACCTTATCTATTAGTGAGCGCCTTGCCGTTCGTTCATTTATTTTAGATTATACTGCCGGTAAGCTGCCTCTTGTGCTCGGAGTAGGCGGTAATAATACGGCGGCTGTTTGTGAGCAACTGCGCACGGACGACCTAAGCGGTTTTGCGGCCATACTTAGTGTCTGCCCTTACTATAATAAACCCTCACAGGAAGGTCTGTTCCGTCACTTTTGTGCCATCGCGGAAGCTTCTCCGATACCGGTTATTTTATATAATGTACCCGGGCGCACGGGCGTGAACTTGTTGCCGGAAACGGTAATGCGCATTTATAAGGCACATCCGGACAAAATTGTCGGAGTCAAGGAAGCCAGCGGAAACCTAGAACAGATAAAGCACTTGATAGCCCTCGCAAAAGAAACGCAATTGTTGGTTATCTCGGGAGACGACGGCCTCACCGCAGCAATCATGCAGGCAGGCGGAGCCGGATTGATATCCGTGCTGTCGAATGCGTATCCCGTGCAAGCTCGACGCCTTGTGTATGAGGCAGATTTACACCTGCAGGCTGAGTTGGCGTCGCTTATCGGTTTGCTCTTCAAGGAAGGTAATCCGTCCGGTATTAAGACCGTATTGGCAAAACAAGGCGTTATTCAAAACGTCCTTCGTCTGCCCCTTGTGCCCAACTCGTCTGCTGTGCAGGACGAGATAGCTGTGGCTATTTTCTAAACTGAATATGGTGAATGACCCTTTGAAGGGCATCCTTAACAAGAACAACGATTCGCCATGTTGAATCGGCTTGTGGTATATCGGTCAAAACGGTATCCTGACCTTCTTGGTCAGTATCTTGCTCCGGATATAGTACCATATAATTGTAAGGTGCAAAGAACCCTTGTAGCATCTCCGGTAACTTGTCAAACAGAGGATGATAACTGGCTGTCGAGCGGCGGGACGAAATAATCACAGCCAAATCATTCGGTTCAATGTCTTGGGCTAAACGAAGCGCATCTTCCCAGTCTTCAATCTCTCGGTACGATGCGCGCAAGAACTTGCCTTGGCGATGGCACAAAGCTTGAAGTGCCCGTTTTGTTTCTTGGGTGGAATAGAAGATTACCTTTGCTCCAATCTGGCTGCTCAAACGCCGAATCTGCCCGAAGCAGGAAATAAAGTCACGTTCTTTCTCAGCATACTTAGGCACCGCCACTACCAAACGGTTGATCGTGTTCAGCGGTTGACGCTCCTTATATACAATAGTCGATTTACCTGAGCGCTCAATCAGTTGACGCGTCTCTTGCCAGTCTGTACATTCAACGAGTTCAACATTGTTCAGTTGCGATAGTTCAGCAAGGCGGTTCAAATGGTCATTAGTTGTGATATGACCTTCGTCTGCATCGTCATTGACGCTGATAAATGTCCAGTTGTCCTGTGTACGTTCAGATTCCAATTTGGCTTCTTCCTGCAGGGCTATCTGTTTTGCGGCACGTTCGGTGAGGAACGAAGAAAATGTGCAGAGGATAAGAATCATGATAATCGCTCCGTTCAGCGTCTCGTCATTGAATACATCTGCCTGAAAACCAATAGCAGCAATAGCTAACGTGCCGGCTGCTGTGGCGTGCGTTAGACTGAACATCAATTGCCGCTCCACAGCCGATAGATGAAATAACCGCTGCCCAACCCAAGCAGCCAACCACTTGCCGACTAATTTGCTGATAATCATTGTGCCCGCAATCGCCCAAACAATCCACCCGGACCAGAAAACGTTCATGTTTATCATCAGACCTACGCTGATAAGGAAGACCGGCACAAAGAGGTTGTTGCCCACAAAGTTAATGCGCTTCATCAAAGGACTGTGATTAGGTACGCGTCCGTTCAAGGCTACGCCGCAGATAAATGCGCCGAGAATAGCGTCCAACCCTGACCACGCGGCCAGCCAAGCAGAAGCAATCAACAGCACCATCACTAACATAAAGCACGTGGTTGCATCCTGCCAGCGCTTAAAGAACCATTGACTTAGCAAGGGGAAGAACCAAAGTATAAGCACCAGCATCACACCAACCTTGGCGAGTGAGATATACCATTTTACTGAAGTGTCGTCTGCGGTCAGAAAAGCCAAAGCCAAAAGGGATAATGTGATGGTAAGCATCGTTCCGCCTACCACAATATTGACGGCGGGAGTTTTCTGAATGCCGTAACGACTGACAATCGGGTAGGTCATCAGCGTATGCGAACCAAGCATAGCACCTAAAAGCAAATCGGCACGCCACGTCCATCCGAAAGCCCAACCGACGGCAGTACCAATTAAAAACGGAAACAAGAACGACAGCAGACCAAACAGCGCACCATGGTAGCGTTGCTCGTGAAAGTTGTTCATGTCAATCTCAATACCGACTTGGAACATGATATACAACAAACCGAGTTTGCCGATAAGCGAGATAGTCGGCGTATTATCCAAAATGCCGAACACCGAACTGCCCAATACAACGCCGGTCAGGATGAATCCGACTATAGACGGCACGTGTATCTTCCTGCAAATCAGCGGAATAAGCAGCACCGTTGCAAACAAAACAAGTACTATGAAAAGCGGATCATTCAAAATTCCAAATCGTCAATTATATATATTTTCCCGTCAGGGATTCTTTATTCTTCTTAATATCTTCAACCGAGCCTGTTGCTACAATATACCCACCTTCTCGTCCGCCTTCCGGACCAAGGTCTATAATGTGGTCGCAAGCCCGTATAACGTCCGGATTATGCTCAATCACAATAACGGTATTGCCCTTATCCACTAATTTGCGCAGCACATCCAGCAGCAAATGAATATCCTCAAAATGCAGACCAGTGGTCGGCTCGTCAAGGATATATACGGTCTTGCCGGTAGAGGGACGGGCCAATTCAGAGGCTAATTTAATACGCTGACTCTCTCCTCCGGAAAGGGTGGTGGACGATTGCCCGAGTTTGATATACCCTAGGCCTACTTCTTGTATTGTTTTTATTTTCTTAAGAATATACGGTTGTGCCTCAAAGAATTCCACGGCTTGATTAACTGTCATGTTCAGTACATCGCTTATCGTCTTTCCTTTGAATTTCACCTCCAATGTCTCTTTGTTATACCGCAACCCGCCGCATTCTTCGCATTGTACATAAACATCCGGTAGGAAGTGCATCTGAATCGTCTTATAGCCGTTTCCCGCGCACGCTTCACAGCGTCCGCCCTTCGTATTGAACGAGAAACGCCCTGCTTTCCAGCCTCTGATGCGCGCTTCCGGCAGTTGGGCAAACAACTCTCGGATGTCGTTGAAAACATTCGTGTAAGTGGCAGGATTCGAACGCGGCGTTCGGCCGATAGGACTTTGGTCAACGGCAATCACCTTGTCTATATTTTCCAGTCCTTCAATCGAATCGTAGGGAAGCGGATTTTGCGGACTGCGATAAAAATATTGCGAAAGAATGGGGTATAGTGTCTGGTTGATAAGCGTGGACTTTCCGCTTCCGCTGACACCGGTCACACAGATCATTTTGCCTAACGGAAAACTTACCGTCACATTCTTCAGGTTATTACCCCGACAACCCTTTAGCACCAATTGCTTGTTTCCCCCGTCTCCTGTAACCCGTAACCCGTCACCCATAACCGCTAACCGCTCTCCTTTTAGCCATTGAGCCGTTAGCGTCTCGGTTTTCAGCAATTCTTCCGGTGTACCTTGGAACATGATTTTTCCGCCAAGTCGTCCGGCTTTAGGACCTATATCAACGATATAATCTGCCTCACGCATGATCTGCTCGTCATGTTCCACCACAATTACCGAGTTCCCCAAATCCCGTAACTCTTTGAGCGACTTGATCAACCGCATATTATCGCGCTGATGCAATCCGATACTCGGTTCGTCCAAAATATATAGTACATTCACCAACCGGCTTCCAATTTGCGTGGCGAGACGAATGCGCTGACTCTCACCGCCGGACAAACTCTCTGACGAACGACTCAGACTCAGGTAGTTCAGCCCCACGCTCTGCATAAATCGTAACCGCGCAGTAATCTCCTTTAATATAGGGGCTGCAATAGATGCCTGCTGATTGCTGATAGCTGATTGCTGACCACTGATTGCTGACAGCTCTTTCAGCAACTCTCCGATATCCATATCGCACAACTCTGCAATCGTCTTGCCGGCAAAGCGATAACTCAATGCCTCTTTATTAAGCCGCTTACCGCCGCACTCGGGACACACATTATACGCCTCTTTCTCCATTCCTTCATCTTCGTCCTCGTGCAGTGTATATTCCACTAATCGCTTATACCAGTTGGTGTCATCGCGAACAATCGCGTCCACCTCTTCGCTTACCGCTTTCCGCTCTCCGCTAACCGTGACTCGTCCTAAACCCTTGCAGCATGGACACCAACCGCTCGGAGAGTTGAACGAGAACGAATGTGGTGCCGGCTCGGGATAACTCAATCCCGTCGTCGGGCACATGAGATTCCGGCTAAAATACCTTGCCTTTTCACCCGTAACCGATAACCCGTCATCCGTCACCGCGATCATCATTACCCCGTCCCCTTGTACCATCGTCTTGTCCACACTCTGTCTCAACCGCTTCAAATCTTCCCCATCTGCTGTTACCCGCAACTTATCCACAACCAGCTCTATGTGGTGCGTTTGATACCGGTCCACCTTCAAACCGAACTCCAAATCCCGAATCTCGCCGTCAATGCGTACTTGCAGGAAACCCTTCTTGCGAACCGTATCAAACAACTCTTTATAATGTCCCTTACGGCCGCTTACTAATGGCGCTAACAGATAAATCTTCTTACCTGCGTACTCGCGTTGAATCAACTCAATAATCTGCTCATCCGTATAACGCACCATCTTCTCGCCTGTAAGGTACGAGTAGGCTACACCAGCTCGCGCAAACAGTAAACGCAGATAATCATATATCTCCGTAATCGTTCCGACGGTCGAACGAGGGTTCTTGTGGGTTGTCTTTTGGTCGATGGAAATAACAGGACTCAATCCCGTAATCTTATCTACATCAGGACGTTGCATATTCCCGATATATCCGCGCGCATAAGAAGAGAACGTGTCTATATACCGCCGTTGACCTTCCGCAAACAGTGTGTCGAACGCCAACGACGACTTGCCGCTGCCGCTTAAGCCGGTTATCACGGTTAACTTGTCGCGCGGAATGGTTACATCGACGTTCTTCAGGTTGTTCACCCGCGCGCCGATGACTTCTATTACTTTCTCTTCACTCATTTCGCCGACAAAAGTACAGCTTTTTTCTGAAATATGCAAATAAAGTTTGCATAAATACACTTTTTACCGTATCTTTGTGCAAAAAACGCTTATGTATTATGGTTATATTCGCGTCTCCAGCGATAAACAGACAGTGGAGAACCAACGCTTTGAAATCTCGGAATTTTGTAAGCGCAACAACATTGAAATCGGGGATTGGATAGAGGAAACGATTTCCGGCACACAAACCTACAAACAACGCAAATTGGGCAAACTGCTCCGAAAAACCAAAAAGGATGATGTCATTATCTGTTCCGAACTCAGCCGCCTTGGACGTAACCTCTTCATGATTATGGAGATACTGAATATCTGCATGTCTCGTGAGTGCCGCCTGTGGACCATCAAAGACGGTTATCGCTTAGGCGATGATATCAATGCCAAAGTGCTCGCTTTTGCATTTGGGCTGTCGGCGGAAATTGAGCGCAACCTCATCTCGCAGCGTACAAGGGAGGCGCTCGCTCGCAAACGGGCTGAAGGCATTGTATTAGGACGACCGAGAGGACGCAAATCGGCGATTAATACGCTATCGGCGCATCGTCATCGTAAGCAGATTATCGAGCTCTATAGTAAGGGACTGTCCGTCTATTCAATCTCGAAACATGTCGGCATGCACCGAAATACCGTCAAACGCTATCTTATCCGTGTCACCTCATGATTGCATCGCCGACAACTTGGCGTAGTAGCCGTTCAGCGCAAGCAATTCATCGTGTTTGCCTTGCTCCACGATTTGTCCGTTGTGCAGCACGCAAATCAAATCCGCATTACGGATAGTCGATAACCGGTGCGCTACAACCAAGGTCGTACGGTCTTTCATCAGGTGCTCCAACGCCTCTTGAACCAGTTTTTCTGACTCGGTGTCTAATGCTGATGTAGCTTCGTCAAGAATCAATATCGGCGGGTTCTTCAATATAGCGCGGGCAATCGATATTCGTTGACGCTGACCACCCGAGAGACGACTACCGCGGTCGCCGATGGTGGTCTGATAGCCATCCGGAGTGGCTACGATAAACTCGTGCGCATTGGCAATCTTTGCCGCTTGTTCCACCGCCTCTTGCCACGTTTGTCCGTTGGGCGCCGGCTTGCTGAGGTCCACACCGAACGTGATATTGTTGAAGAACGTGTCGTTGAATAGTATCGCTTCTTGATTGACGTTGCCCATCAATTCGCGCAAGTCATGGATGCGCATTTCCCGTATATCTGTCCCGTCTATCGTGATGGCACCTTCCGATACGTCATAGAACCGTGGCAGAAGGTCGGCCAATGTTGTCTTGCCGCTTCCCGACTGTCCCACAAGCGCTACCATCGAGCCTTTAGGAATATCCAAATTAATGCCTTTCAATACCTCGCTTTGCGTGTTGTACGAGAACGAGACATTGTTGTACCTTATTACTTCGCAGAACTCCGAGACTTCCTTTGGATGAGCCGCCTCACGAATGTTCGATTGGGCATTCAGCACCTTGTCGATACGCTCTAATGCCGCTGTACCTCGCCGAATACCGTACGAAGCTTTCGATAAGTCTTTGGCAGGATTGATAATGGAGTAGAATAGTATCAAGTAATAAATAAACGTCGAAGCATCTATCAACGCATGTTCACTCAAAATCAGTCCGCCTCCGTACCACAGCAGAACGGCTATCAAACCTGTTCCCAAAAACTCCGACACCGGATGTGCCAGATAATACCGCCTATTCATGCGGGTAAACGTCGCCCGAGTCTCGTTAATCAACTTATCAAACCGTGCCTGCAGTTTCTCTTCCGCATTAAAGGCTTTCACAACCCGCAAACCGCCAAGGGTCTCTTCAATCTGTGTCAATATATCAGCGGTTTGTTCTTGAGCACGAGTCGAAGTCCGTTTCAGCGACCGCCCGATCCGTCCGATTAGCAGCCCTGCTACCGGCAGCAGCACTAATGCAAACAGCGTCAGTTGCCACGATATAAAGAACAGCATAATCAGATAAATCAATATCATCAGCGGATTCTTGAATAGTATATCCACCGAAGACATAATACTGCTCTCCACCTCGTTTACATCATTCGTCATGCGGGACATTACATCGCCTTTCCGCTCCTCTGTGAAGTACCCGATTTGCAATCGCGTAATCTTGTTATACAATTGTCCGCGAAGGTCGCGTAACACACCGGTCCTAATAGGCACAATATAGAAGTTCGCCAGCCAAGCGCAGAGACATTTCAGACCGGTAGTAAACACGAGGAACAATCCCAACATAAACAACACATATCCTGCGCCGTGTTGCTCAACCATCGAACCTAAATACCAGTACATGTTGCCGCGAGCGGCTTCTACGTACTCTTTTAGCGGCATCACGGAACTAAGTTCTGTATAATGCGCATTCATTTCGGTCAGACCGAACAGCAACCGTAGTACCGGAATAATCGTCGCGAACGAAAACAGCGATAGTACTGTTGACAAAATGTTAAACAGTATATTCAACGCCACCTTCCCTCTGTACGGCGGTATAAATCGATGTAATAACTTAAATATATTCATAACATTTCACCTTTCAATCTCTCTCCTCACTTGCTTCTCTAATGCCTTCAAATCCTCTCCCAACTCTGCCCGAATGCCCACAACCTTCAGTTTCTCGCCCAATCGCTTCGGCAAATCAGTCATCAACAGCCTCTCATAGTCCTTTTCGGTGGTCAGCACATAGTCGCACTTACCGGCGGCTTCATCAATCTGCGCAATGTCTTTCTTGTTGAACCGATGATGGTCTCTAAACGCCATCAACTTTGCCTTCGGATAAGATGCTTTTACATGATTATAAAACTCCTTCGGATTGGCAATCCCGCTCAATACCAACACAGACTTCCCTTCCTCTAAATCCAACTCTTCATACGCTATCTTTGAGAAGTACAACTGCTGATACGCTGCCAGATGTAATCGGTTGTCAATCACACGCTTGTCGATTGGTTTGAAGTCTTCGGGACATTTGGTGATTATCACGGCTTGTGCCGCAAGATGTCGTTTCGGAAGGTCGCGTAACTTGCCCAATGGTAGCAAATGGTCGTCAATAAACAGATTATCTTGCGCCGTCAGCAGTATCGTCAACCCGCATCGCAACGACCTGTGCTGCATGGCATCGTCCAATATCACCACCTGTAAGTCCGGCACCATACGCTTCAACTGCTTGATACCGCGTACCCGATTCTCACAAACCGCTAACGGCACATCAGGGAACTTCCGGTGAATCTGCTGCGGCTCATCGCCGATAGTCAGTGCGGTGCTTCGCTCATCTGCAAACATGAACCCGTGCGTCTTGCGACCGTAGCCTCTTGACAGTACCGCAATCTTATATTGGTCTTTCAGCATCCGTACAAGCAACTCCACATGAGGTGTCTTTCCCGTTCCGCCCACAGCCAGATTGCCAACACAGATAGTGGCAACCTTCACTTCGTGAGACGGCAGCAAGTGTTCGTCATACAACAGATGGCGAATCTCCAACCCCAAGCCGTACAACCAACTCACCGGCGCTAATATCAGATTCCGAATCTTCAAATCTTCAAATCGTCAATCGTCCATTCGTCAATTTGTCGAAATCACTCGATTTCGACCACCGGTGCCATCATCATCACCCTCGGCTCCTTCACCAATTCCTTGAACTTCGCAATCAGCTTCTCCTCGTCCGTCGAATCATCCAGCATCTTCATCAACTCCTCCCACGGATCCTTCTTCGCAGGATAATAAGCCAGCGCATAATCGTCTAATTCAGCCATTTCAGCTGCCTTGGCGATGGCATCGTCGATATTCCCGAGGTCATCCACCAACCCTAACTTAACCGCGTCTTGACCCAGCCATACACGACCTTCACCGATGGCCTTGATGTCGTCCTGTTTCATCTTTCTCCCTTCCGCGCAACGGCTCGTGAACAAATCGTAACCGCGCTCAATCATCCGTTGCATCAGGGCGCGTTCGCTCTCGTTCATGCCCTTCATCCTCATGTTGCTTCCCATCAAAGAGTGTTGGTTCGTACCTACACCGTCCACATCGTAACCAATCTTATCGCGCAGTTTGCTGATGTTCGGAATGATTCCGAAGATTCCAATCGAACCCGTCAGCGTGGTCGGCTCTGCGTAGATATAATCCGCCTCGCAACTGATATAATAACCGCCCGAAGCAGCATAGTCGCCCATACTTACAACCACCGGTATGCCCTTTTCCTGTATCAGTTTCACGGCGTGCCAAATCTCCTCGGAAGCGACAGCACTACCGCCGGGACTGTTCACACGGAACACCATCGCCTTCACGTCCTTGTTCTTCTGCACCTTCTTCAGCGTCTTCAGCATCTCATCGGCAACAATGCCGTCACCCGTGTGGTCTGTTATCTCGCCGGCGGCATACACAACGGCAATCTTGTCTTTCGCCTTCGCTTCGTCGCGCGGTATATTGTTCATTTCTGCGTGCGTCAGACGGTGGTGCACTTCTACGCCATCACTCAACTCTTTCATGATAGTATCTATCTGCTGACGATACACCAATCCGTCAATCAGGCCGCTCTTCACGTATTCCTCCTCCGGCTGTACGTCCATAAACGCATCGGCTAACGCGTTCAGCTTCTCCGGCGACAGATGCCGGCTCTCGCCCACGGCAGCAACCATATTATCCCATATTCCATGCAGATAAACCTCTGTCTGTTGACGGTCGGCTTCCGACATCGAAGTGCGGATATACGGCTCTACGGCGGACTTGAACGTACCCACTTTCAGCACTTGCATCTCCACGCCTAACTTGTCTAATACACGCTTGTAATAGCCGCGACTACCTGCCAAACCATGCCATTCAAGACTTCCGACCGGACTCAGATACACCTTGTTGGCTACCGATGCGATATAGTAGTTCAACTGATTGTAATTCTCTGAATAGGCAATCACCCACTTGCCGGATTCCTTAAAGTCTTCCAACGCGTCGCGAATGGCTTTGGCACTGGCGGGGGCGACACCTAATTCACCGCCCTTCAGATAAATACCCATAATCCGTTCGTTGTCTTTCGCTTCACGGATATTACTCAGTATATCATCCAATCCCTTAGTCTCTTCATTATTGCCGTAGTATGGCATCTGACCCATCAGCGACGCAAACGGATTATCCTCTTGCGCCTGTTCAATAACCGTGCCCGACATCGACAGACAATATACGCTGTTCTTTTCTACACTTGTGCTACCCGATGAGAACAAACTGCCCATCAATGCTACACACATTACGCATAGCCCGATATACGCGGCTAAACCGATTAGAATTGCCCACATGCATCCGCGGTTTCTTCCCCGCCCTGCATTTTCTTTTACTTTAACCATATCTTAAATAACTTTTTTGGCTGTTTTTAGATATTCATTATTCATTATTCATTATTCATTAATAAAACCGCTGCAAAATTACAACAATTTTCTCATTTATGCAACATCTCCCTCATTTTTTTTGAAAAAATACTCGTTTTTTACCATACTAATCACGTACTTTTTTTAATGCTATAAAAAACGTAATACCCTGATAATCAATAATATCATTCGTACTCGTACGTACTTTTTTTGATAAATGCACTTTCACGCACTTGCATATATGAAATATTTTATGTACCTTTGCAGCGAATTTCGAACGTGAAAAACAACAGCGCATAGCTGCTAACTGATAAATTAACCCTTAAAATTTTTACATTATGAAAAAAGTTTTCTTCTTATCCGCGCTTCTTTGCGCAAGTCTCATGACCTTTGCTATTGATTGGAGTGCTATTGACTATCTCGGCGACGGTGCCGGCGGTGGAATTTATTCCAACAAGTATAAAATCGCTTGCGATGCTGGTCAGAGTTATGTTAACATCCAACAACCCGGTTTTGCTGCTGAGGCTGGTATCTACACTACTGTTGGTGAAGGTATCTCTTCTTGCTCTCTTGGCGATAAATGTGCTATCCAAGGCGCAGGTGTCGTTCTCTATCTCTCTGCTTTCACTGCAAAAGAGACCGAGGTAACAATTACCACTGGTGTGAAAGACTATGTTTGCACCGTTTATTTTGAAGACGGTACAGACGCTTCCGCAATCCAAAACATCGAAGCAACTGCTAAAACCGTTAAGGTTATCGAAAATGGACAACTCCTTATCATCAAAGACGGCGTTCGCTACAATGCCGCTGGTGTACAGGTAAAATAATTAACCTTTAAATTCTAATTTTATGAAAAAATTATCCTTTATCGCTGCCCTCTTGATGGCAAGCGCAACACTCTTCGCTCAAACTGAGCTCGTTGATTGGTCTAAAGTAACCACAGATTCATGGGGTGGTAGTGGCAATCCTGAAGTTTCAGTGAACGCTGGTGCCAAAACGATTACTGCTGTTATTGTAGGTACCCCTGGTTGGCAGTGGGGTAATCAGGTAAAGATTACACTTGGCAATGTGGCTACTGCCGGATTGGATCTGAACAAAGAATATCAACTCTCTTTTACGGCTGCTGCAAGCACCGTTGACTGCAGTGGTGTTACCCTGAAGTGGTTTGATAATAACCAATTGTCTTATTCAGGAGATAACTGCGCAGAAACTGGACGTGTTCATTCAACCGGTTGCCTCGCTCTTTCTACAACTCCGCTCAACTATGCATCCGAGTGGATTCAACCCGAGGCTGCAGCAACTAATGCTACTATCGTTTTTGACTTTGGTTGGGATCCCGCACAAACGGTTACTATCAGCAATCTCTCGCTCAAGGCAAGAGCCGTAGTTTCTGCTATTAACAACGTGGCTGTTCGTGAGAACGTTATTAAGTCCTTCGAAAACGGTCAACTCGTTATTACAGTGGACGGTATCCGCTACAACGCTGCCGGTCAACAGATTAAGTAAGGCATATTTTAGGATGAGCAGAGCTGATAACTCTGCTCATTCACTATCTCATAAACAAACTCAACAAACTTAATAACGCCAATTATCATGAAAAAACTCTCTCTCCTTGTAGCGCTCCTCTGCGCAAGCCTCACAACCTTCGCGGTTGATGAAATCTATGACACAAACTTTGCTCTCGCCTCTAATGGCGCTAAGGCTACTGCCTCTTCCGGCAATGCCGATCTCGCAATTGACGGCAACGAAGGCACCCGTTGGGAATCCGCTGCAACGGACGACGAAACATTCACACTCGATATGGGGCAACTCCGTATCTTCAAAATGGTGCGTATCTTGTGGGAGAACGCCTATTGCTCCCAATTTGAACTCTCATATTCTACTGATGGAACTTCCTATACACCTTTTTATAATGAAACAGCACTTGCTTCTGCCGGTTGGCAAACCATCGAAGCAACCGATAAAATTACAGCTCGCTACATCAAATATCACGGCACCAAACGCGCAACTGCTTGGGGACAATCCTTCTGGGAATTCCAAGTACTCCTTCCGGGCGTACCTGTGCTGACAACTATAGAGCTGACCGCTTCTGCACCGCTCGCGAAAGTGGGCGAGGGCGTCAATCTGACCGTACAACCTAAAGACCAGAACGGCAAAGCTATGACCGTTGATGTTACCTACGAGGTGAACCCTGTGGATGCCGGAACTGTTTCAGGTGGCAAATATACCCCTGCCAAATACGGCGCAGCTGAGATTGTTGCCAAATCCGGCAGTGTAACTTCCAATAGCATTACCGTAGCTGCCTATGATGGCGAGAATGTTGCGAAGGGCAAAACCACCGAAGCCAGCGGCTACAATACCGCTACCAACGAAGTGCCCGCAAATGCTGTGGACGACAACGAAGGCAGTCTCTGGAGCGCAACCGAAGGCGAAACCGGTGATACACGTGTCTATGACGCTTGGATAATCGTTGACCTTGGCGCGTTCTATGATATCAACCTCATCGCCATCCGTTGGGAAGGCGCTTGCTCCAAGCACTATAAGGTCGAGTTCTCTTCCGACAAGACAAGCTGGCTCACCGCTTACACTGCCGGTTGGAACGCTATTGCTACGCACTGGGAGTACCTCGTTGGCACTACCGAAGACAACACAATGGTGCGTTATATCCGCGTTTGGAGCACCGAGGCTATCTCTCAATATGGTATCAAGATTATGGACCTCAAGGTATTCGGTACACCTTGGGTGAAGATTGATGACGATGAGAAGCCTGTAATGGGCACCGCAACCATTGACAAGGTTTCCTATAATTCTGCCATTCTGAACGTCTCTGCAACCGACAATACCGGCATCAAGTCCTTCCACGTTGTTGAGGCGGCGAAGTCGATTGACAAGAAGTATGTTGCTGCCGACGGCAAGATTAACATCGCAGATTTGGCGGAGAATACCGAATATAACTTTGTTATTTCTGCTATCGACGTGGCAAATAACGAATCTGACAACAAAGTCAATCTCAAGGTCACCACGCCGGCACGGGCTTTGGTTCCCAAGACCGCTGCACCTGCTCCGACTTGGCCTGCTGCTCAGGTGAAGAGTATCTATAGTGATGCTTATACCTTTGCACCTGCAAGCCTGAATAGCTACAACGAAGGTTGGTGGAACAACCCGATTATGACTGAGGAGACTATCGGTGAAGACCACTATCTGCACTACGAATTCAACAAAGAAGGTATGATTGGCGCACAGTTCGCCGAGACTTCCGTAACCAACATGGAGAAAGTGCATTTGGATGTTTATGCTTCGGCGGCTGGTTCTGTCACCTTCCGGCTTATTACGGCGGGAGACCCAGAGGCGGTCAACCTGACCAAAAAGACCTTGACGCTTGAGGCGGAGAAGTGGAACTCCTTTGACTTCGACTTGGCGGACTTCGGCGCACATAACTGGGAAAAATTCTTCCAGTTCGCAATTGAAGGTTATTGGGCAAACGGCTTGGCAAATGAGCATATGTCCTTGGATAACCTCTATCTATACACCACCACTTCTACCGGAGAACAGGGTATCGAGTTGGTCGAGAGTTTCCCGCAAGTTCGCAAAGTCCTCTTGAACGGACAACTCCTTATAATTAATAATAATATTGTTTACACGCCCGCGGGCCAGCGCGTGCGTTAATAAATTTTAACTGCCATTTTGTCACTGACACGAAACTGCCACCAAGCAGCCACTAAGCAGCCACTAAGCAGCCGTTACCTACTGACATTTTGACAGAAATTCACTCGAAAAATCGTTAAAAAACATTAAAAAGTTAACAAATAAACCCAATGACGGAATAAAAAAGTAGAGCAAAGTCAGCTTTGGGGTACGTCAAGGGTAGGCTAATAACTAACGAATATCTAACTAATAACTAACTCCCGATTCGGGAAGTGAAAGGTTATTCAAAAATTGATAACGAATAAATTAACAAAATAAATTAACTTTAAATTTAATCTTATGAGAAAACTAACTTTCCTTTTTGCGCTTCTCTGCGCAAGTGTAATGGGCTGGGCAACACAAATCTGTGATTTTGCAACCGGACATGAGAACAATGCAGATTTCGGTGATGCAAACGGACGTATTTTGCTTTCTATAGAGCCGACTGCTAATGCAAATGAGTACAAATTAACCATTAAGCCGAATTATGCAAATGGTGCTACCAAAAAATTGGATTATATTTATGCTGAACTTGGTAATGGAAGTACAACAAGTCCTTATCCAATCACAGCGGGCAGTGACATAGTAGAAGGAGGTGAGGATGAAATGTCTGCTACATTTACCTATACTGGTACTACTGGCTCAATGATGATTCAATGGAGTAATCCTGATTGGGGTGGTCGTTGGCAATGTACATTATCAGATGTTGATTTTAGTAGTTTGGAGGCATGTAGTGGTGGTGGCGGCAGTTCAGCCCCTACTCCAGGTGAGAAATTCGTTGCTGCTGATGCTTCAATAGACCATTCTTATTTTGCAAATTGGGAGTGGGCACAAGAATACAATAGTACTGCTTCTTACAATAACACTACAGGAGAAATCACCGTTCATATTGACAACGACAAAAACATTCAATGGTATGCACAAGTGCATTTAGCGTTAGGTTTTTCTTATGTAGCTGACAAATATTATGATTTCTCTATAAAATTCCATGCTGACAAGGCCGTAAATCAAGTTACTTTAAAGACGAGTGATAATGTCGCTATGTTTTATGAAGACCAATCTGTAAACTTGCCTGCTGATGAAGATTTTGTATTTACAAAAACTGATGTGCTCGGTAAGGCAGGTAATAATATTTTTGTATTTGACTTTGGTCATGTTTCAGCCAATACTAATATTACCATATCGGAGATTTCAATTATTGAGAAAGATGAACCTTCAACACCGGCTGTTGTCGAACAGTATTGCCGCAAGGCTACAGGTCATCTTGGAAATGCAGAATTTGGTGATGTCAACGGACGTATTTTGCTGACCCTTCGTAAACTTTCTAATTCATCAGTGAAAGTAAAGGTTGAGCCAAACAACAATGGTAATGACTATTTCGATATTATGCATGTTGAACTGAATGGTGTTGCTCAGGAAATTGGTTCGGCTGGTGGCTCTGCTCTTTCGAATATGGAATTTGAGTACACAGGATTGGCTTCGTTAAATTTCACTCTTAATCTGCTGTGGCATAACCATAATTGGGCGGATCTTAACGGTCGTTGGACTACTCAACAATTTAATGTTACTGAGGCTGAGTTATGCACCGAAAATACGGTATTGTCTCTTGGCTCGGAGTATTGCTGCTATTATGGTGATGAGACCAAAACAGGTTCACGTTATGCCACATTGACTTGGGAAACTAATGAA
>Ga0310786_10000287_pt1 | contig 84270 bp, 62 predicted proteins | sample AusTroGonzalo_MG_FD_203881 | JGI IMG/M metagenome (GOLD analysis project Ga0310786, IMG submission 203881) | Bovine rumen microbial communities from tropical cattle in Woodstock, Queensland, Australia - Gonzalo_03 (v2) (version 2) | ecosystem: Host-associated > Mammals > Digestive system >... | reverse complement strand
GACAGCAGATCCGACAGCACCGGCAACAACAAGCCAGAATTTTTCATTCTTGAACATTGACATATCTTTCTCCATAAAAAGAAAAAATTATTGCGGCAACTTCGCCAGCAATTCAAAAAATAAAAATCCCCCTCCAACTTGCAAATTACAAATAAATTAAATACACAACAGTACGCAGCCCTTTATTTTCCTAGGAGAACTCCGCACAGCAGTTCAAATTCAAACGACAAAAGCTAACAAAGTTAGTCTTTCTAACTTTATTAGACTCTCTAACATTGTTAGAGAGTCTAAGTTTTCTTACGACAGCGCAAGCACTTTCCCCAACTCTCGGCATTTTTCCTTGCCATCATCATCCGGAGCGCCTTCAATCGCGAGCGGATCATCAGCAAGCACGAGGCCCGCATTTGCGGCATCTTCTTTCCACGGATTCATCCATTCGCCGCCACCCCAGCCGTAGGAACCGAAAAGCACCACCTTCTTGCCCGAAATAAGCTTTTTCAGCTGATCGTACATCGGCTGGAATTCGCTATCTTCAAGTTCTTCGGCCCCCATCGCCGGGCACCCCAAAGCAAACTTGTCATACTCATTTGCACTTTCTACCTTGAAAGCAGACGTATTGAAAAGCGTCACCTCGGCACCAGCGGCACTTGCGCCCGCAACAACTTCATTCGCCATAATTTCAGTATTACCCGTTCCTGTCCAAAAGACAACTGCAATTTTATTCATTTTTATTCCTTTTTTGTTTATTGAATTTTAAATTCGTCAACTTGCCACCGTCAAAACCTCTAAAGATTCGCCCTGTTCAAAACGTTCATTGAATACCTTGTGGCATTTTTTATAGACTTCAAAGATGTGTATCGAATTAGGCACATCGTTATAGACTTTCCAGCATCCAATCAGCTTGTAATTTTTCCCGCCATACGCAATAAAATCTTTCACATCTTGTAACGGATAGCCTAAAAACACGCCCACTTCATGCGGAAAACAAACAGAACGCGTCATGCGCTTCTGGAAAAAATTCAACAAAGATTCCGCATCGAAACCCATGTAGCCAAAGCCCTTCAAAAATTCCCGGACTTCGCAACAATTTCCCAAATTCTGCAAAGCGCTATTCCGATAAACGTAAATAAAATAACGACCGCATCTTTCCGCGACAACGCGAGCCGAAACGCCCTTCGGGTTCAGCATTCGATTCCATCGAGCAAGCACATTACAAAGCACAACGCCATCGGCAATATCAAGGCAAAAAAGATTACCCGCCTTAAGCCCCGCAAGCGTCGGAGCGCAATGGCGAACTAAACGAGAATCGAGATTTTCATTCATGAACAACCCAGACAATAAAATCAAAAAAATCCCGCCGACGACTTCCGCCGTGGGCGGGATAACCTAATCCAGCATACATGAGGTAACGAATCCTATACGCTAGCTGAGGTTCTATGGCAAATTTTCTTTATACTTATTTTAGAAATTTGCAAAATAAAATACTACTCCAAAAAGACTCGGAACAATCCAAAATTAGCCCAATCTAACATAACATACGTTAGTTATAGCATTTTTCTATAAGACACTCTAAAAACAAAGTATTGGACAAACCTATATTCACCTTCTATATTTGGCATCAAACAAATACTAGGAGGTGATTATGACAAACGGATTATTTTTTGGATCTATAACAATTTTACTAGGCACCATAACATCTTTACTTTCATTCGTACTTCTGCCGTTTTGCAATCCCGTTGACATGGTCATGCGTTGTCATTATACCTCCGTTGTCGATGGCTTCGTGGGCCTTACAATTGCGCTAATTGGCGTAGTTTATCTGCTATTGCCGAAATCGCATAAAGTTTTGACTTACGCGGTCATAGTCTCAGGAGTCCTTACTTCACTTGTTCCCACGTTTATCGTAGGCGTCTGTTCGCACCCGCACATGCATTGTCATTCCATATCGTCCCCAGTACTTCAACTGGTCGGAATCGTCATCGCACTTTTCGGTGTCGCCAACCTCGCTTTTTTAGCAAGCCGCAATTTTGAATCGGAGGATTTTACTAATGAATTTTACAACGCTTAAGATCATATACACCAATTTTTGGAGCCATCCCGCACGAAGCCTCGGTCTTGTTATTTTAACCGCCATCGCTTCGGCAACATTACTTTCCGGTGTCATTTTTTCAAAAAGTCTTGACGTCGGATTCGAACAGCTTTCGTCACGCATGGGCGCCGATTTAATTATCGTCCCGTTCGGAAGCGAAGCTAAAAACCAGTCCGTTCTTTTGCAAGGCGACCTGAACCACAAAACGCTCCCGCGCGAAGTATTGGACTTCACACGCAAACTTCCAGAAGTAAGCGTAGCATCACCGCAATTCTACTTTACAACGCTCAGCGCAAGCTGCTGCGACAAAAAAGTCAACATCATCGGTTTTGACTCCAAGACTGATTTTACCATCAAGCCGTGGATTCGCAAGACATACAAAAAAGACTTTATCCCCGGTTCCGTCATTGTCGGTAACGACATCAACATCGAAGAAGGTGGTGTCATCAAGTTTTTCGGTAAGGAATTTACCGTCGTCGGAACGCTTGAGCCGCTCGGTAACAAGCTGGACCAAGCCGTTTTTGCCGATGTTGAAACCATCGAAATTCTACGCAAGGCCGCTGCAGAAGTCGGATACAACTACACCTCCGAAGGAGAGCCTTCTGCAATACTTGTGAACCTCGAAAAAGGTGCCGATTTCGAAAAGCTTTCGCAAACGATTTACGAGCATTTCGATAACTTGGATGTCATTCCGCGCAAAAACATGTTCGATAGCGTCATCGCTACGGCAGCTTCTTTTAAAATCACAGTCTGGCTTATCGCAGGGTTCTTCTTGTTCGTCGTGATAGCCGTGGTTTACATCGCATTTTCGGTTTCGACAAACGAACGCAAGCGCGAATTTGCGACACTCCTTATCATTGGCGTCACGCGCAAAAAACTCGCGAACATCGTTCTCGGAGAATCATTCCTCGTAAGCGCAAGCGGAGCCATCGCCGGGACGCTATTCGGAACCGTCGCCATCATTTCGTTCCGATTCTTGATTCAAGAAAACCTGCAAATACCTTTTTCGCTCCCCAACGCATCAACCATCCTTTTGACGATTATCGCGGCCTTGCTTATTCCCGCCTTTGCAGGGGTTGGGGCATCGTACCACATCGCTAAAAAAGTCGGAAAAATTGATGTTTACACCGCATTAAAGGAGGACGCTTAATGATACTTAACGGGAACAGCATAACAAAACAATTCATACGACGCGGACAAACTTTCAGTGCGGTCAACAACGCAGATTTCTTCGCATGGTCCGGCGATTTCACAGTCATCTTCGGCGAATCGGGAAGCGGCAAAAGCACGCTGTTGAACGCACTTACAGGCGTTACCGCCCCTACATCGGGAAACGTCGAAATTGATGGACAACCTATTTTTTCGCTCAACGACGAAGAACTCGCCCATCTGCGCAATGAACGCATCGGCTACATTCCGCAAAATACGGCAAGCCTTTCATCATTCACCGTCGCCGAGAACATTACCTTATCTTCAAAGTTGTACAACAAAAAAATAGATAAGGGGCATATCGGGGCTTTGTTAAGCAAACTTGGCATCACTTACCTTGCAAATGAATACCCGCAAAATCTTTCTGGCGGAGAACTGCGCCGCGTCGCCATCGCACGCGCACTCGCCAACAAGCCGGATTTGATTATCGCCGACGAACCGACCAGCAATCTCGACGAAGAAAACAGCCGCAAGGTTTACAACCTCTTCGCACGGCTTGCACGGACGGGTGTTGCCGTCGTTATCGCCACACACGACAAGAACGCATTCGGCTACAGCAACCGCGTCTATCACATGAAATCTGGTACGCTCGTGCCCGAAATCGGAGAATACGGCAACCTGTAAAAATTCCTCAAAGGATTCTATCGGCTCATCGAGCCTTCAGAATACCAAATTTCAAAAAGAAGCGAGCTCGAACGTTTTAGCGCGAGCTCGCTTTCCTTAAACTCTAGATTCTAACCTCTAGCCTCTATTACCTACTTCACGAATCTCAGGATATCGTTCACGGAACCTGCAATACGGTGTTTGAAGTTCCAAATGCGGGAGAACGTCTTGCCGTAACGTTCGAGAATCACGCGGTTGTCCAAAATGAGAACCTTGCCGGAATCGGAATCAGAACGGAGGAGACGACCCATGCCCTGACGCAATTCCATATAAGCTTCTGGAACAAAGTAATCCTTGAAGAAATTCTTGTTAGCCGCCTTCATTTCGTTCGTGATGCCAGCGACCAGCGGATCCGTCGGGTTCGGGAACGGGAGCTTCGTGATGACGAGCAACTTGAGCGCATCACCCGGGAAATCAACGCCTTCCCAAAGGCTTTGGCAACCGAGCAAGCATGCACCGCGTTCCTTGCGGAACATCGCCACGAGTCCATCCAGCGAGCCATCGACATGCTGGCAAAGCAAAAGCTTGTTGCGTTCGGCAAAAGCCGGGGCAAGCACAGTTTGCGCCTTCATCATCGTCGCGACACTGGTAAAGAGCACCATCGTATTTTCTTCAATAGTGGGGAGCACCTGCAAAAGCGTATCGTTCAAAGCATCCGCAAATTCCGGAGCCGAAGGCTTCGGGAGGAACTTCGCGACCATCACGGAGCGGCGTTCATTCACATCAGATTGTTCCGTATAAACTCTTAAGAACGGTTGCTTGCCCGGTCTTAATCTGTCCATGCCCATTTTCTGCAAGTAGTACGCCAAATCAGACTGTACAGAAAGCGTCGCCGACGTAAATGTTGCGGACTTGATCCATGGATAGAATTTTTCTTTCCAAATGTTGCCGGAATGAAGCGGAAGCGCATGCAGCTTGATGGTATGCGGATTGAAAGGTTCTTCCATGAAGAAGACCCAATCGGCGCGCCCAGCCTTTACAACAAATTCAAAGTCCGTGACAAAACGATTGATTTCGCTCATGCGGCCATCGAGATCGTTTGTAACGCCCTTGAGATTTTCCATATCCGCAGTCGCAGCGACAAGCTTTTCGGACAAAGCACGTGCATTTGCATACTGTTCAAGGAATGTTGCCGGATCTGCTTCGAATTCAGCAAGGATGCTGTTCGTATAAGAGAATCCGCTACGTCCGTTTTTCTGCTTCGAGAGCTTCTTGCCAATCTTCATGAAGAAGCGGTGCAGAGCCTTTTCGGATTCAGTCAACGCTTCATTGAGTTTATCACAAAGTTCGTGCAGTTCAGGCTGTTCCGCCGGGATGCGGCTTGCGATTTCAGCAACGAGGCCGTCGCCGCCAGCCTTGGAAGGTTCAAGCGTTTTAGCGATATTCCTAAAACCAAAGAACGAAATGGTGCGGCCAAACGTTTGGTTGCTAATTTCAGGCAAACGATGCGCTTCGTCAAACACAATGTGTTCGTAAGCCGGGAGCAATGCAAAATCAAGCTGCAAATCCGCAAGGAAGAGAGAATGGTTCACAAGCACCATGTTTGCATTCATCGCCTTGCGCTTTGCGATGAGAGCCGGGCAGCGGTCGCGATTCGGGCATTTATCACCAAGGCACGACGAAGCATTGCTCGAAAGCTTGGACCAAAGAACCCTATTGCGGCCTTGGCTAAACGAATTGCAGTCGTTGATATCGCCGGTTTCCGTCGTCATCGCCCACGGAATGAGAGCCATGAAGGAATCATGTTCTTCTACCGAAAGCAACTTCTGCGAATGCATCAGCAATTCTTCGAACTTGCGGATGCAAAGATAATTGTCGCGGCCTTTCAAAATCGCCGGGCGGAGTTCACCATTGTAAATCTTTGCAATCTGCGGAATCGATTCAGTCCAAAGTTGTTCCTGCAAAGTACGTGTCGCGGTACTGATAATCACGCGTTCGCCCGTAATCGCCTTGTTTGCGGCAGTAATCAGATAAGCCAGAGTCTTGCCGGAACCAGTCGGGGCTTCAAGGACGCAAAGGCCTCCCTTGTACATGTTGCGTTCCATGACAGACGCAAAATCTTGCTGATTATGGTGCGGCTTGTAATCTTCTATAACAAACGAAATAAAGCCGCCTTCCTTAAAGAACTCGCTCACTCGCGGAGCCTTGGACTTGGGCAAAGCCTCCTGAGCAGGGACTTCCGGCAAAGCATACTTCGGAGATGCCAGAGATTCAGACTTTGTTGCAAAAAGTGTCTCGTAGCCGGAACCTTCGGCAACTTTACCAAGCGCTTCAGAGAGCCACGGATCCATCGAAGAAATCTTTTCGAGAGCCTTTACAAACAAGCGTCCACAAGCATCAGCATCGGGCAATGCACGGTGGGCACGGCTACGTTCAATTTCGAGTTCCTGCACCAGCGTATCGAGGCGATGGTTCGGCACGTCCTGAAACGCAATGCGAGAAAGCGTAAGCGAATCCCAGAACACGTGAGAGTCATAAGAAATGCCCACCTTGGCAAACGTCTGCTTCAAGAACTTGGAATCAAAGAGGGCGTTGTGAGCCACAATCGGGAGTTCCCCGATAAACGAGCAAATCTGACCGGCAACCGTCGCAAAGTCCGGGGATTCTTCCAAATCCGTCTTGCTAATTCCCGTCAGCGTTTCAATGAACGGACGAAGTTCCGCAGAGGAGGGCTTCACCAAGAAATCAAGATTATCTTTCGGTTCGCCGTTTTCAAAGCGAACAAGTGCAACTTCAATAATTTCGTCCTTTTCGAAATCGAGACCAGTCGTTTCCAAGTCAAGTGCCACAAATGCGGGAATTTTTTCCATCTTTGTCCATCCTTTAAGGCAATGCCGGCAAGTTCGGCATCAGTTGTTCCAAATCGTTCGCACCACTCTTCAATTTTAACGTATCAAGCGGCGCTCTCCATGCAGAACCGTATTTGAAAGGGTGTATAGATCCACCATTGGGCAAATCCTCCCCCTTGTCTGCATAATAATAGTCAATAATGTAACCGCCCTCAACAAGGTCGTTAAAAGAAAAGACCCCATGAGCGGAACATTTTGCAAATTCAAACTTTCCAGTCTCCACAGACTTGAGGCGAACCAAGGCATCGGCCTTTGCACCGGGGATTTTTCCCACGAGCGAAGCAAGCTTCAGCTTAGAAATCGTCTCAAACTGGAGTTTACGTTCGTACCTCGTCTGGATTACGGTATCGCGGACTCCATTGCTATCCGCCTTAGCAAGCGTCGTATCGCGGTAGCCACGCAGCAAACTGAACTTGGTATCCGTAGGCCATGCAGTAGCATTCACCACCACATAGCGAATCGGATCCAACTTCATGACAGGTACCGGAACCGTGTCTTTATTTTCGACGAGGAAGAACATGTCCTTCAAAGAATCCAGAACAGGTTTGTTGTAAATGACAACAAGCGAATCATCCGGGAACGCATTTTTCGACTTACCCATCACCTGCACCGTCTGGATAGCAGGAGGAAGCGTATCGGCAGACATTTCCTTCCATTCGATTTCCGCATAGTTCCTTGCGGTATCTAAAGCTCGTGAAAGCGAATCCTTCGCATTGTTGCAAATAAACTTGTAAAGAATTTCATCTTTCGGTTTCGGGTCAAAGTAAAAACGCGGAGCTTTCGCTGTTCCCAAATAAACCAATCGCGGGTAAAGCGTATCGCCATCAGGCGAAGCGAGATAGCAGTTTGAAGTATCCGCAAATGCAGAATCAAAATAAACGTGACGAGTAAAGTTCGCTTCAAGCACGTTTGCATACGGTTGCGTTACGTTGTCCAGTTCCATTAAAGACGTATCCTGATCCGCAAGCGCAATCCACAAAGTATCCTGCGTCGTTTCAGTCAATTCCAAATCCGAAACCCAGACACCGGCAAGCTCTGACGAAGGTTCAATCTTGTGGTTTCCGTTTCCATCCGCAAAAGCGACGACGCGGTAACGGCCCGCCTTGAGTCCAGTCAACGTAAAGTTACCGATGCTATCCGCCGCCGTGAGGTAAAGCGGCTCTTCTTTTGTAAGCATCGGGAGCGAGTCCAGCACTTGCGTTACCGTATCGCGGTACTTCTGCAAGTAGCGTTTCGATTCGCGTTCAGGCCCCATCAAGTAAAGTCCAACGCTCGGGTACGATTTTTTGCGGACAAGAGAATCCGGCACCATCACACGCCCGGTAAGCGTAAGCGAGTCAATGGATGCCCCCGTCGAAAACACCACTTGGAACGGCTTTGCAAGGGCGTTTCCGCGTAAATCCTTAATGCCTCCCGCAAACGTGACCGTGTAAGTCGTTCCCGTATCGAGTTCCGCTTTTGAATAAACTTCAAGCGTCTTGCCGTGAACTTCATGCTTCAATCTTTTTTCAATCGGTGGCGAAATAGAAATCGCACCACGTGGAATCGAAGCATTAATCCATTCATCAAATTCCAGTTTCACATAAAGTTCATTCGGATGGTTTGCAGTATTCGGAGCCGGATACACTCCAGCCACACGCGGCGGGAGCTTATCTTCGGGGCCACCCGACGGAGCCACTTGCGTTGCGCAAGCGGCAATCATCAGGCACAAAGCCAAGAAATATGCAACCTTCGAGAACTTCATTCTCACTTTATCAAGTCAATAATTTTGCCAATGCGGGTGTAACGGATGCGGAACGGAATACGCCACCAAGAGAACGGATTACCGAAAGAGAATTTCTGGTCGTCGTTATCAAAGGAGAAGTAGATGACGAACGCCTTTGCGCGAATGTTGCGGAGCGAGACGACTCCCCAATAGCGGCTATCGGCGGAATTGTCGCGGTTATCGCCCATCATAAAGTACTGCGGATACTTGACAACGTAACGGTCGATTTTTTCGGAACCCAAGTACAAATTGCGCTGGATTTCAAAATGCGGCTTTACAGTAGCGGCCTCCGACGAAGCTGTTGAATCCGCAGATTCTGGGGCCGTCGCCGGAACAGCATTCAAACGATTCACATTGCCTTCAAGGTCTTGAAGAATCGAGCCTTCAAAAGACACGTAACTCACAAGACGAGAGAAACCGCGATTATTATCTGGATCATCATCCTTAATTAACGGCAAGAATCCAATCTTGGCCAGATTCTTGAAATAATTGAACGGCATTGCACCAGACAACGTATCGCCAATCGTAAGGCGTTTCTGCACAACCGTCTGGTTACTGGCTAGCATCGCGTTCAACACAATGCCACGGTCATTTTCGACCGGGAACCTGAAATCGGTAAACACGTAATTGTTGTTTTCGCGGCCATCGCGCAACAGCGAAAGATCAAGGCTCACAGACGAATCTGGATTTTCTTGAGCCACAAGCGAACGCAACCACCAAAGCTTTATCATCGGAAGCGAATCGACATACAGCGTATCGCCCACCGAAGGCACGACAAATTCTTCCACTTCATCCCTCGGCGAGAGCGTGCGGACACTTGCAGTCCACTTTCCAAATGCGGGGAGTGAATCCTGACGCTTGCCGTTCAAATAAAGCTTGCCGCCATGCACAGCAACCGTATCGCCACTCACGGCGACGCAACGCTTGATGTAATCCTTCGGACCGTCAGCATAATGCACAATACGCGGCTGACCCTTTTGAGGAGAATGATCCCAATAGTAGTTGCCAAGCATCAGCGCATTGAACAAGTGCGTATAACGTTTTGGATTGTTGTCGGGATATTCAGGCTCGCCCGGATAACGGAAGATGACGACATCGCCACGTTGCGGATCGGCATACCCCGGAAATTTCTGGTTCGAGAAGGGTATCGGCGAACCGTAAGTAAACTTGAGGCCCAGCAAAAAGTCTCCCGTCTTGAGAGAATCTTCCATAGAACCGCTCGGAATCTGGAACGCCTGAATGACGTACTGGATAACGATCAGTGCAAGGACAACCGGTACAATAACTTCACGAGTAAACGATTTCAAAAAAGTCTTTGCAGATTTCTTTTGAGGTGTCTGTTCCATCAAAACTCCAAATTACAAACTCTTCACAGTTTTTACAAAATTACGGCTCACGGTAACCTGAGTCCTGTTCTTGTCGCGCAGCACAACGCACAAGCGGCCCGCTTCCGTCTTGCGAATTTCGGCGATGTAGTCAATCGCGACCAAATGAGCACGGTGGACACGTACAAACTGGCGCGGGTCCAAACGTTTTTCCAATTCCACAAGCGTCTGGTCAATAACGTACTGCGAAGTGGTGGTATAAGCCGTCGTATATTTTTCTTCGCTCTGGAAACGAATCACTTCGTCCATGTTCACCAGCAAAATGCGGTCGGGCATTTTCACTTGCAAACGCTGCATGTAAAACGAACTGGCACTCATCAGTTCCCTGAACTTGTCCCAAGAAAAATCTGCCGGAACGCCTTGCCCACTTTCGTTAGGCATGCGTTTGCGGAGTTTCACCATCGTCGATGCCAAACGCTCCGGGTCAATCGGCTTCAAGAGGTAATCGACCGTATTCTCTTCGTAAGCACGGAGAGCAAAGTTGTCGTAAGCGGTCGTGAAAACGATAAGCGGAATATCGTCTTCGTTCAGCGACTTCAACACTTCGAACGCATCCATGTCGGGCATCTGGATGTCGAGGAAAACAACATCAGGGTCAAGCTCGTGGATTTTGGCAATCGTCTGCGCACCGGAAGACGCTTCGCCCAAAATTTCAATTTCGCTCGAATACGCTTCGAGCAGGGAGCGCATGCGCACACGTGCTAGAGGTTCGTCGTCGGCAATCAAAGCAGTAAACACATTCCCCTCACTTACTTTTTTAATTTTTTATAAAAGCGGACCATCACGTACTTCATGCCTTCCGCATCGCGATAAACGTTGCCCGACTTCGTGAACACCAAATTCCCGACTTTGTCGCGCTTGAACACCCAATAGAGCATACCGAGCGAATCCTCAGAAACTTGCATTTTCACAATGCTGTCTGCATACGTAAATGTTCCCTGGAGAGAATCGACATGCACGGAGTCTTTCAAAATCGTCTGAACCACTTGAGCACTGCCGTCCTTATTCAGCTCCATATCGATGGCCCGCTGTTTGCAATCATCGCACGGCAAACGGCCCGAATAAAAACCAAATACATCCGCAGGAATTTCCACGGGAGGCAAATCAGGAAGCCGCTCCGATTTTTCTTCGGAACACCCCCAAAAAAGGCCACAAAATAATGCGACTAGCGCACAGGCATACTTCATGCACTATAATCTAAAAAATTTCAAACAAGGCAAAAGAGAGGCGAGCCTAAAAACCAGCAGAATAGACCAACCTAAAGCCTATGGTAGCCTTGGCATCAACAGGAGCAAGCTTTTCGCGTTCTTTCGGAGCTAGTGCGGTTACCTTATCTGACCATCCACCGCCACGCACAATGCGATACGTCCCCTTTGTTGGCCCCACGTAAACACTATCTCTTACGGTTTTAGGATATTCATCGTACCAGTCGTTTACCCATTCGGCAACGTTCCCGGCCATGTCGTAAAGGTCATAGGCATTGGGCAATCTTTTGGCCACCGTATCAGGCCCTACAGTTTGTCCGTAATACGCATATTTGTTTGCGACATCCGTATCCCAGTAATAAGTCGTATTCGTGCCACCGCGAGCCGCAACTTCCCATTCATTTTCAGTCGGGAGTCGAATCGCATTTGCAGAATAATCAATGGTCAAATCGGACAAAATAAAATCACCGGAAACAGACTTATAGATGTATGCGGTATCAAGCCCGGACAACTTCGAAAAGGCATTGCAAAAGAGCACCGCACGGAACCAGTTCACATTGGAAACAGCACGGTCATCGCCTTCCTTGAACTGTTTCGGCAAATCTTTCATGACGAGCTTGTAAATCTTTTGCGTCACCTCGGTCGTCGCCATCATGAATGTGTTGACTTTAAAATAATTGATGCCACGCGGAATAGATGCACTAGGAATCCGCGTCCATTCAAACAAGTTAAAAAACGTTGTATCAACAGTTGAAGAATCTTCACTCGATGAAGAACTGACATCGGATTCAGAGCCTGAACTTGAGCCAGAATTTGCCGTTTTCTCCTTGTTCTTTTGAGAAATATCTTCACCCACAACAGGTTCACCGCTTGCCGTACACGCGCCAAGCAAAGCAAGCATCAAAAGCGAAATTGAGAAAAACGCAAACAACATAATTCTCTTATTTTCTTTTTGACGCATAATTTGCCCCCTTGTTGAACGATTAACGGACTACGCCTACACGGTAGAGTTTCTGTTTCGTCTTGCCGCTTTCGAACTTGACCTTGAGACGAGCCGTATAGACATCGGAACCCAAATTACGCAAGTCGAGATTCGCCTGATTCATGCCGGCAACACCGTCAGGAATGCTCGTCTTGAAAACGCACAAGCCAGTAATATCGTAAAGTTCGAGCTTGATGGACTCCGGCTTTGCCCCAAGTTCCATACGCACTTTCGCATCGCCGCCGCGTACCGGATTCGGGAAAATGAAGAAGTCCGAAATTTCGTCCTTCGCCTTTTTCTCCTCGACATCGCCAAGCTTAGAGGCATCGAAGAATCCCGTGCGTTCGTTGCCTGCCGCCGGAAGAGTCCATGCTGCAGCAGCCTTTTCCGCACCGTTTGCAGCCTTGTCCAAACGGAATGCTGTTACGTTATTTCTGTGGAATGCGTAAAGTTCAGGTCCCTTGGAATTCTTCACAGCGTCCGTCACATAAATGCTCATCGGAACAATCTGCTGCAAGGAATCAATCAGTTCGAAACTGCCCGCCGCAATCGGGAAGCGATCCGAAACGCGCTTGCCCTTGCCGGTATATGCATAAACTAATCCATCGTTCGAAGGCACAAGAATTTCGGGCAAATTATCTTTATCGCCGTTCACATCGACAATCAGCGGATCGCTCTGGAATCCGACAATAGGCGCACCACGGTTTATCGTCACCGGGAAGCCCTCTATAGGAACGCCAAAGCGGTCAAGCGCATAAACAAGGTTATCGCCGAGGAAAACGATTTCAGGGTAACCGTCACCGTTCACATCGCCAAGCGCAATGCCAGAAATTTCGTCATCGAGGCCGCTTGTACCAGCAGCTCCGCGCTTGTAAGTGCGAGTCCATTCTGCTGACTGCTTGCTGCCTTCGGCAAGTTTAACGCTTGCCACCGTACCGCGGCTGCCAAGCATCACCGCCTCGACAGTTCCATCGCGGTCCAAATCGGTGCAGGCCACACGGAACTTTTCATGTTTGACCGCAGACACTTGTGCGTAGCCCGCCTGCTGCTTGCTAAAGTTCGGTTTTGCATCCGCCTTATTTTCAAGCGAGAACTTGCGCATAAAGATTTTGCCATCTTCGCCAACAACGACACCAAAGAAATCCTTGCCGCCCACATTGCAAAGAGCCATGTCCTGCGGATAACGAATATCCCCGGTGAAAATAAACGAGCGAGTCATTTCATCGGACAAATTCACCACCCAGAATCCAGAATCCGAAGCAAAGAACAAATGCGAGTTCGCGATAATCGGACCAACCACAGTTTCACCTATCGCCGGAACCCCCGACACCGTTTTCTGCAAATCCATCACATCTTGCATCGGGACACCCGCACTCAAAGCGGTACGCACCAAATACTTCTCGTGCAACGAATAAACGCGATTGCCATCACTTGCCATCCCGACAAGCGGGCCATAGTTCGGACCCACGCGGTACAGCGGGATTTCACGTTTCGCCTCATCACGCGTCAAAGTTTTTTGCACCACAGAAGTATCGGCAGCAAACAGCGTATCGCCAAGAACGTTCATCGCCTGTAGCGTACCATCTTCAGACGCAAACACAATCGCCTTGCCCGTCTCGTCGTCCTCGTAATTGACGAACACTGCACCGCGTACAGCGTTTGTAAGCCCGATGTTCTTCGGGAACTTCGAATCCTCGATATTGCCGTCATCGACGCTAATCGTCACGCGAATCACGGGGGCCGCAAAGTTCACGACGCTATCGCCCATGAACGCATTCGCCGTTTTTTCGATGCGAGCATTCTTCGGAATTTCTACAGAAATCTTGAGGCCCGTGTAACCGCCCTGCGTCGTCGCCGTATTCGCATAACCCGTCGGCTTAATCGTCTTGACCGTATCAAACTTCTTGTCTTTAGCATAACGCAAATGCGGAAGCAAATCCGTGCCGCTACCATAGTCGTAGGAGTCTTCGCCAATCGCATTCTTGAACGTCTTGCCGATGCTCAGCACCTCGTCCGATTCCACAAGAGCAAGCCCAAACTGATGGTCGCGATATTGGTCACCACCCCATTGGTTCGTAAAACCGTATTTCAAGGATTCGCGCAAATACCAGTCATTCACCTTCCACACGGCAATACCGCTCGCCGGGAGTCCTGCATCAAAGCTACTCACGCCAAGCACAAGGCCCTTCGCCTTCTTCTTGTTGCGATCGCACTTGCCTTTGTCACAAATGCTATCCAAAAACACCGTGCTCAAACTATCAACAAGAATCTCACGCGTATCCGTCGTGTCGTTGTTCTGCTTGGCCTCGCCGAGATACACTTCCACCCGACCTTCCTTGTCCCAGGAGCGCTGGCGGTTTTCGATGAGAAGATATTCACTCCCGCTCAAAGCGACCTTCACAATTTCAGTGCCGAGACCGCTACCCGCCGCAGCAATATCGACCGTCACCGGATGCCCCGCCGTAGGCCGCACTTCCTTGACATTGGACCAGCCCATGTACATGCGTTCCCAAGCCGCAGGCAGCACCGGGAAAAATCCGTTGCCCGCATTGTAGCCCGCAAAATCCATCATGTCGAAATAGCCCAAACGCGAAATGCCCTTCGCCACATCAAACGTATTGGGCATTCCCAGTTCGCGCCCGATCTGGTTCACGATAATTCCGTTGATGCCCCAGTTCAGCCCGTCCTGCGACGCCGTTTCGCTCACCACCATGACGCTCTTGAGCGTATCAATCACAGCCCCTTTCAGCAAAAGGCCATTGTTCAAGGAATCCTTAGCAATCACGACACCCGCAAGCGAATCGCCCCAGACCCAATCTTCTCTCGAAAGATAAATGTCCAAAAAATCGCCCGGCGTGTTCGCGCCCTTCGTCCCCATGCTACCGCCATCCAACAGACGGCTTGCACCGGCATGGGCAATCATGAACGCACGTTTTGTATTCGAATTTTTCGAAAGCGGAACTTTAAACGGCGAACCTTCCTTGGAGTTATGCGCCGCCATCACGGCGTCATAGACAAAACGCACGTAATCGCGACTACGCGCCTCGTCGTAAGCCGCCGTCTTTTCGCCCTTCATCTTTTGCGTGCGGTTATAATCAATCATCTGCTTATCAAGCTTGTAAGCCGATTTTCCGTTTTCAGGGAACACGCTCACCTTAACGAAAAGTTTTCCGCCACTCGCCGCCTGATAATAGGAATTGGCAAATTCCAGATGCTTTCGCCAATAGTGGTTCGTTCCGCGATTTCCAGACGGATCAAGATTGTAAGTCGCCGTATCGGAGTCAAAACTCCCCGTACCTGTCGTAAGCGAGTTGTCTTTCGGATTTTCTTCCTGGAACTGCACTCGCAACACAAACACTTCAAGCGTATCTACGGCATGCGCCAAAGAGAACACGCAAAAAAACAATGCAAAAATCTTAGCATTCAACTTCATGAGTATAATTTATAAAAGTAGGAAGTAGGAAGTAGGAAGTAGGAAGGTGAAAGTGGTTGGAATTTAAACGAGAGACGAAAGAATAGTGGTTAGTAAGCAGTGGTTAGTGGTTAGGGAAGCGGTGAGCAATGAGGTATGAGCTGTGAGAGGATGTCATCCTGGAGCCGAAGGCGATAGGATCCATTGATGTCGAATGTGAGCTGTGATTAGTAAACAGTGGTTAGTGGTTAGGGAAGCTGTGAGGTGCAAGGTCGCGATGTTGTCGCTTTTGGGTCGCGACCAACACTTTTTTAATTTCGTACCTATAAAATCCAAAAATCAGCACTTTTATAGGTACACTTTTTCATCTTTGCATACAAGCTAAGCACGAAAATACCTATAAAAACGAATTTTCATGTTGTTTATAGGTACATAAATCCATAGAATCCGCTTTACGGAATAGAAAACAACCCGTTTTACACCTTTTTGTACCTATAAAAATGCATAAAACAACAATTTATAGGTACAAACTTTAAAATTGTCTAAAATTTCGATCAAAAATCAACGCTCATTCAGCTTTTTGGGCCGGTTTTATCTTCGCGGTCATGTAGCTGAGGACAAGGTTCTGCCAGACAACGTAGCAAGTAGGCGCGAGCGCCACGACCGGGCCAGCATAAAGGCTCGAAACCCAAATGACAAGCGTCGTGTTTTTTTGTCCCATGCTCTGCGAGCCTTCAATCGGGCGACGCCCGCGTTCACAGAACCAGCCAAGCGAGAATTGCAGAATGCAAAGCACCAGCGAGACAGCAGCCATCAGCGGGAGCTTGCCGCTGTTCCACAAGTCGGCAAAACCCATTTCGCGGATGTCGTAACTCGCCTTTGCCAAGATGATGAACACGGAGAACGTCCAGACGAACATCGTGTATTTCTGGTATTTTGCGGCGCGGTCAGCAAGTTCCGGGTAAAAGTTGCGGAGTCCAAACGCAAACGCAAGCGGAATGCTGATAATCGGCTGAATCGTGTTGAAAATTTTCCACGCAATATCGGAGAGGTTCGCCTCGGTGCCCGTCAAATAGCCAAAGACAATCGGGATGCTGAAGCATGCAATCAAGTTCCCGCTAAGGAAAATCTTTAACGCAAGCGAAGCACTGCCACCCAGCATCTTCGCCATGGCCGGGGCGGCGTTTGCGGGAGGGCAAAGCGCAATAATCGCGCCGCCAAGAAGCACTTCACGCGGCAAATGGAACAGCTCGACAACGCCCCAAAGCGCTGCGATAATCACGAGACTCGCGACGAGAGCACGCATTTCAATCTTGAACGTGTAACCGTGCGTCTGCGGCGGAATCTTCGTCACGAACGTGAGGAACATCATGATGCCGATGGTAATCGGCAAGAGCGGCGCCAAGAAATGCGCCTGAGGAATTAAAATGCCCGCAATAATTGCAATGGGCATAAGAATAGCGCGTAAATTACCCATAGTTTTTTACCGGGGGCAAAGATAGAAAAAAGAAGCCCCCGCAACAAGTGCGAGGACAAGTGATCTTTTTACACAGAATACTCACATTATTCATTCCGCTTTTCTACAATGCGCCTTGCCTTTTCCAGAATTTCTTTAGAAACTCCAAGCGACTCGAATACCTTGAAATTTTCCGCACGTTCCAGCTCACGACCCTGTTCAAGGCCATCATTCTTTGCATCGATGAGCATTGCTTCAATATCATCCATTTCGTGTGAATAGTTGAATGTCATCATTTCCGCCTGCCTGTTCAAAAGGTCCTGACTTGCGTTCACGACCAGCAAATTGTTGATGGGAAAAAACTACTTACAATTCGCTTCTTGACTTTTGAGCGCTGCCAACCTCGTCTGAACTTCAGCAATTTGATTGGCAGAAACACCTACATCACGCAGAACACCGAAGACATCATCATGCCCCAGTTCTCGACCATCGTTCCTTGCATCGATGAGCATCGCTTCAATATCATCCATTTCGTGCGAGTAGTTGAATGTCATCATTTCCGCCTGCCTGTTCAAGAGTTCTTGACTTGCGTTCACGGCCAACAAAAAATCTTTATTTTTCTACAATGCGACGGGCTTTTTCCAATATTTCTCTGGAAACTCCAAGCGACTCGAATACCTTGAAGTCTTCTGTGCGAACCTCTTCACGAACTGCAGTGCGAGCATCGTTTTTTGCGTCAATAAGCATCGCCTCGTAGTCATCCATTTCGTGTGAATAGTTGAATGTCATCATTTCCGCCTGCCTGTTCAAAAGGTCCTGACTTGCGTTCACGACCAGCAAATTGTTGATGGCCTTACTAAAAATCGGGTCATCGGTCTGCGGCATCGCCGGAACTCCAAGCGCTATCAGATGAAGCCAAAAGGATTCTCGCGTATCGATAGCCGGGTGCTCCTTGACGAACTTCGGCAAGTCTATAATAAGATACTTTATTTTTTCAGAAACAGGTAGGGCCACCTTTTTCTTCAAGTCGTTGCCACTATAAACGGCCCAGTAATCGCGGTAATCGTCATGTTCGGGGCCATCCGGACGCGGCGTAAAGTTGCAAATCCACACGGACATCAGTTCTGGGAGTTCGTAACGGCGGCGGAAAACCGCATTGTCCTTGAGTTTCTCCTTTTCGCGGGCGATTTCAAAAATACGTTTGCTATGAATAACATGATACGCATTGTAGATAAGAGTCCTTTCGACAAAAAACGCATGCCGAGCGCGTCGCAGTTCAAGATCCGTATAACGGCGGTCCGCCGTAGAAACGTGGGCATCAAAGAAAAACGTCTTGTTTTCAGGGTAAAACACGTCGATGGGCTGTTCAAAGGCAGTCGCGAGATCAACCACTTTACGCTTCCCGTCCAAATGAAGAATGCTGTTGATAAAGTCCGCCATGACTTCCGGCTGTTCAAGCATCTTGCGGAAGGCAGGACCGTAGCCCGGATGCAAGTACTTCGCCCCTCTGAGGCATTCGGGAATTATGATTTTCGCGTTTTCCATATTGCGCAGAACTTCTAGAAACAAAAAAACATTTGACAATCGTCAAATGCATCTTGGAGTCCGCACTACTGGGAACCGCAAGAGGACAAATGCGTAAGGCGAATGCAGCAGCAAAGCTTGCTTTGATATTGCTGAGCCTAGCATTTGATAAATGAGCGTAGCGAATTTATCACTGTAGCTTACACGCCGTTTTTGGCAAGGGCGAAAATGTAAAACATTTGTAAAGATAATAGACCCACCGCGTTAATCAAAAATCCAAAAAAAAACGGCCCCGGATATTTCACCGGAGCCGCAACAACACCAACGGAGATTAGAACATGCGTTCTGTCTTATATATCGAACATTCGTGATGAATTGTAAAGAGGATTTTGAAAAAAACAAACGCCCTTGCGAGAGTAGCACCTTTCAGGGTGTGATCATTAACCAGTGGGTCAACGCCGCGGACATCGTGTCTTAATCTCTCTTGCGAGAGTTGAAGATTCCGGCTCGGGGGCCGGAATGACGTTGTTCGACATTTGCTTTCCCATGTCTTACAAGTGTTCAAGGCGAATGATGCGGACAAACTTGTTTGTCCATATCTGAGCCGCACACTTGGGAGCCGCAAGGCTGCAATCTCTCTTGCGAGAGAAGCACCTTTCAGGGTCCGTGTTAAGTGTGTACAGACGGTAATCAGTCCCAACGAGTCTTAATCTCTCTTGCGAGAGTAGCACCTTTCAGGGCTTGGATTCAAAGAGGTTTTAGTCGTTCGCGACTAGTCTTAATCTCTCTTGCGAGAGAAGCACCTTTCAGGGAAATAATGAAATTTCCAAGGCCCTTGTCGGGCCGTCTTAATCTCTCTTGCGAGAGTAGCACCTTTCAGGGTACGAGTTTTTTCATTGCTTTCAACGGATGCGACCGTGAGTCTTAATCTCTCTTGCGAGAGTAGCACCTTTCAGGGGTAAACTCAATGCAACTGTAAAGATCGAAAACTTCAAGAGTCTTAATCTCTCTTGCGAGAGTAGCACCTTTCAGGGAGTACCCCTCTGGAACCCGCATAAATAAAGGATTCCAGAAGGCCTTTTTAAACAACTGCCCAGAAAAGCACCTTTTAGACTTTGAATTTTTGTTTACAAAACCCTGAAAAGTGGCCAAAATTGTCGTTTTCAGCTCAATTTCGGCAATGAAACACGAATGTTATATGCAATCATGTCAATTTGCAGTCCAACCTCACGGGCCGAACATTGTAAATATACGCATTTTTCGTCAAAAAAGGCAATTTCAAAAAAAATACGTCATCGGGTTCCGCCTAATTTCGGGAAATCGCGAAAACGTACGTGCTTGAACACATGCGTTATACTCACGCCCTCAGAGGAACGAATTTCGGTCGCGGCTCGTTTTGTCGTCGCATAGACCGCACGAATTTTACAAGTCTCACACCATGCCAAAACAGTCATTACTGCACCCCATTCACCCTGGACCCACACGATATCATCTTTTTTCGCATGACATTCAAGCCAATCGACAACAGGATGCACATACTCCGTCACAGAATCAATCTCCGGCGGAACAGACGCCCAACAGCGAGCAATATCCACCGGCATCTCGACAACTTCGCCAATGCCAAGCGTAGCTAAAGCATCCGCTCTCTGTTCATCGGTAATCGTATGATTCGTTATATTGAACAAATGAGGCATAAATATCTAACGTTTTGCATTTTTCAGCATGGCTTTTATTTGAGCAGCGTTTGGACCGGTCGCTTTTTTCTTATCACTTGGTTTATTAAATCCATTTCTTGCACCATAACCATTACCAGGCTTTGGCGTATATCCAGTCTGCGGCCTTACTGCTACAGGAGCCGTATATTGCGCAACGACGGGCCTGCTCACTTCGCGTTCAACCGACTTGCGTTCTTCCTCCGAGGCAACAACCTTGAAACGCCCATAACCGACAGCAGTTTTCGCACCGATGCCATTGTCCTCAAAAGCTTTCTGCAAAACATTCTTGAGGTATTGCAGCAATTCTTCAGGCCCCTGCATCGACACAAAGAAACTCAACCCTTTCTTTAGTGTCAAAGTCTGAACCGGAATAGGATTTTCCATGCCGTCAGGGAATCGCGTTCCGCTATAATATTTCTGGTAATGAGGATTGATAATATCTCTTTCAAACCAATTTTCGTTATCTGGGTAAAGCCACGCATCATTAAAAACTACGGAACCAGAATACTTTTTCTGATTATAATTGCCACCAAAGACATTTACATATTCCAGGTTGTCCGCAGTTAGTGTTTCTGTTTTACGCAAAAAACTAGCCAATACACCCTTGATTGCAGACCCACTTATATAGGGAACGCCCCAAGGTCTATTGAGGTGAACGCCAACTTCCAAAGCAGAGGCGTTTCCCGAGCCCAGAATTATTTTAGACAAGCCTACAATATCGAATGCAAGGGTTTGTTCTTGGCTACATACAGCTTCTTTCCATTTGTTAAAGGCGTAAATATAGCTTTCTTTTAATTTTTGATGTTTAACAACGCTATATCCCGAAAAAATTTCAAGAACTTTATCCTTAATGCAATGTTCCTTTGCACTCGGATCATCAAATTCCGAAACGAGACGATCAAAAGCAAGTCCGAGGTTATCGCCTCCCAAAGTCTTCTCGCTTGCAATCGTTTCGTGTACATCTCTAATAGCCCTTATTGTCATTGATCATCCTCACCAGATTCACAAGTTCCATCTATAAGGATGTCCGAAACACGTTTATGCCACTGCAAAAGAAGCAATACAGTTCGCGTGAGCTGCATATAGTCGCTCAACGACATCTTATAAACCTTTTGCAAAAAGGCATCCGCATTGTCGCCGTTGCCTGATTCGGCTGTCAGGTCATTCAGGAGCATTTTATAATATTCATATTTTTTACTTTTCGCTTTCAAGAATGCCAAGTACTGGACAAGTCCCACTGTGCGGAGAATGCCGCCCGAACGTTTGCACAGACTCTTGTATCGGCGCAACACGTTGATATCGTTTTCTCTTTCAATATTTTTCTGAATACGAGCAAAAACGATTTGCGAATATTTTTGGCTGGTTGTTCCTACTGCCATAAAACCTCCCTACGCATCCACGTGCATTACAACAAAGCCCTTGCCTGTTGTAGCCTTGCCACCGATTTGGATATACAACGATTTTTGGTCAGAGATTAGCGCGGCCAAATCATCTGCAAGAGCGGCAAGATTTGGGTTGAACGAGCGATCAACAGAAACTATTCCCGCAAGCAACGTTTCGGAAGACATAGTTTCTTCGTACCAAAGAGCACCATCTTTTACACAACCCGTTTTATCGTCGATAGCAATATGCGCATCGACAGGCAAGGCCGTTTCCGTCAAAAAATTCAGGGCGTTGTCATCGACAATAGCGAAACGCTTCTTGAACAAAGTCTGGCCTTCTTCGTCATCAAAGAAATGTGTGGCGAGCAAGTCCGCCCACTTGTTGCAAGTTTCCTTCTTAGAATCATCACATACAAGATCAAGTTCTTCGAGATAAACGTTTTTTGTGTTGGGCGCACAAAGAACCGAATCCGTCGTTACCGCAACTTTATAGTTACCATTGTGCGGATCGATCTGACCAAAAACGGGAATCTCCGGGCAATCCGTTTTGCCCATACGCATGCACAGATCCTTAAACACTTGCAAGGTATAAGTCGATGTCAAGTATGCAAACGTTCCGAAACTGGAGCGCGCAGGCAACGCAATCAAATTAGCATCGCCGACCGAAATTGCAGAAGCGTATGAATCGGAATCGGTCGGTTCGCCACCGAACAAGGCTCGAACTTTATTTTCAGTTTCCTTTTTGTAGTACTTTCCATTAAGGAATTCATCCTTGAGCACGCCTTTTAGGGAAGAACCGGGAATCAACGGATGACCCGAAACAGCATGGCGAGCCGTGGGCAAGTCAATATCGTTTGTTCCCTGACCTACGCCGCAATGGACCGATGACAGCGTGCGAATGGAGAAAAGCATGTTTTTCATATCGTTTCCTTTTTGTTTTAAACTTTTACCTGGTTTGAGGCAAGGCCCAATGCGACAAGGCCGAAACCATCTTTTTTTGACTGACCATCGCAAATGGAATTTCCCCATAGCAATTTGGCGATATCACTGGATTGTGCAGGATTTTGAATTTCCAACAGATACACAGAACCCGGACGTACAAGTTTCGCAAGGGGTTTGGGTTTTCCTTTTTTACCATCCCGCAACTTGCTTGCATAATCCCAGCCGCTCACGCCATCCCAACCACTGACACAAGCCGAACGCAAGCGAACCTTATATTCAGTTCCCGGAATACAGACGAATTCAATTCCATCGGCGTTCATGTCGGGTTGCAGCCAACTCGGACACCAACCGCCAAAACTGCCATGAGTCAACAAGACCAGCTTCAAGTAACGCTGATTGTCAAAAATAGCTGGGCATGCCGGGAATTCCGCTTTCGATTCACGAACATCAACCGTCCTGCGTTCGCCGCCCAGATACGTATCACCAGTAGGCAGCGGTTCCGAAACATCGAAACTCAATTCAACAGGAATCAACGAGCCGTCAGAGCAATTCTTTGCAGCCATATACAGTTGTTTATTTGCAAACAAACGGCCTTCTTGAGTAGAGCGCGTTTCGGGATTCAGTCCATTGTGAATCTGCGTATCCGTAATGAACGAGGCAATACCGAGATCGTCTAGCGAAAAAACAGAACCCTCGCTTAACCGTCCGTTCATATACTGGGTAAAAGTATCCCAAAACCAACGACTCGGAACATCCTTTGCAGGTTTTTCGGAGCAGTCCAATGTCGGGACGAGCCAATCGCGATTGCGTATATCGGTACCGCAGTTTTCGGGCATTTCCGCAAAAGTCAATACATTCGTCTTTATTTTATGACCAGTCTTTGTAAAAACAACATCGGCGGGCGGCGGAACTAGAAAATCGCGTTTGCCGTTTCGTGTTGCTGCATACAGTATCTTTTGTATTTCGACATCCAAAATATTGCGAATGTTTTCTTCTGTAGAAAAATAATTTGCATCTCTCGAAAAGCCTACAGCCGTTCGCACCATACCGGCAAGAGTCTGCGGCATAATCGAGCTATACGAGGATCCACCAAAGTTCTTTTCATCACCAAAAGGTTTTCCATCGCGGAGAATCAAATAGTCACGAGTTTGTACAGAATATCTCATCAGAATCCCCCTAAATTTCCTTGTTTGCGCCAGCCAACTGACGGGCTATTACAAGTTCGTCGGACAACTTTCTCACGGAAGTTCTCCCGGCAAGCAACTCAATCATTTTCTCGGGAGTTGCATTGTTCTTTTGGTTGAAAATTCGCATCACCAGAGCGGATTGTGCGTTTTTCGGAGACAATTTGCCGTCAGAAAGTTCGTATTCGAGTTTGTCGCCAGCAGCGTCTCGCACTTCACGCAACTGGTAGCCCAAACGGGATGACAATGTCGAGCCATCGTCATCAGAAATGTAGTTGTTGATAATATTCTGAACCCGTTCCGCAATCCCCAACAAATTACCTTGCTTTTCCCATTTGCCACAGCATGCGATAGGTGCGCCGGAACGTTTGTTCTGGATTATTGCAAAGGCATTCTTGCCCGATTCGTTCTTCGCAATTTTTTCAGTTTGACGGGCGACATCTAAAGCATTGCTTAACGGTTCTGAATGGTGAACAATCGCCATACCAACGCTAAGTGTCGGAACCTCCGCAATGTCAAGCCTTTCGCAGACGCCCTGCATCGTTTTGACAAATGCAATGCGTAAAGCGTCCGCACATTTCAGCGCAGTTTCGATAGGGACAAACGCCATCACATCATCGCCGCCTGCATAAATTAAGGCTCCATCATTTTCATCGACAATGCGGCTCACATCCGAAGCGAAAGACGACAGTTCCTGCGTGAACGACTGGAATCCTTCTTTGCACTTTATCTTGTCTATAGCGGCACCCATGTTGTCGCCATCAGCAAGCAAAACGCAAGCATACTTTTGTGGAGCACCCGCCATACCCTTGCTGCGCAAGGAACGAAGCAATTTTACAGCTTTCACAGAATCGTTGCAGCCATATTCCAGCCAAGTTTGCTGAGAATCAGATTCTTCGTATATTGCATCTGTCGGAAAATTTCTGCAATCTTCAAACAGTGTTTCAAATTCCTCTAACAACTTTTGCGCTTCAAGATTTCGCCCAATTCTTTTACGCCAAGATGCACTGGAAATGTCGGCAAGGTCATCAAATTTTTTCACGTGCCTCTTGTTCTTCATTGGCCAAAATCGTTTTACCAAACCAATCGCATCCAATTTTTCGTTGCGTTTAAGGAGACCTGCAATACAAGCTTTTTCATTACCGATAACCGTTTCACGCAAACCGTCTAGACTATTTTTGGGAATTCCAAAACCATTCCAACAGGGAGCATTAAACTCACGCAAATTTTTGCGGCCCGCAAGCAACTTTTCGACTTCGTGACGAGTCATTCCGTAGTCGTCTTGTACGGGAACCCATGCGGCAAAGAACTCGCCAAAGTCATCAATCTGCTTTCGGAACAAATCTTCTTTCACGTTCATCGTTCTATAACGGGAATTAGATTTGATAGCATCTAAAGTTTCTTCGGCACGGACTTTCAAGAAAGACTTCCATGAGACCTTAGCATTTTCTACGATAGCGCGAGGATTGTCGCCTTCATACTCGGCAAGAATCTTGTTCGCAACAACCAACGGAGAGCCTAAAACCAAATCAGCATCACTCTGCGGAGCCGGGAAAATCAACGTGCATCCCTGTTCGCACATGGATTTTGCAACGCACTTCGAAAGTTCCGACAACAAAGTAGAACCGAACCACAAGTCACGCAGCTTGCGTGCCGACGCAATAAATTCCTGAACAGGTCCAACGGCAACTTCAATTAAATACTTCATTAAGCCTCCTTCAAGCCTAAGGCATCGGCAAGAGCCTTTTCAATAGAGCGCCCGTCCAAGGGATGCTTGGTATTCATTATTTTTCCTCTTGAATCAGACGGCAGTCCTCCTGCTGGAACCGGACGACCATCAAGCACAAGCCCCTTAGGGAAACTCTGATTCATCACAAGCATAATGTTATAAACGTTCGTTCCCAACTTAATCTGCTTTATAAAGTAAGGCGAAGGCCAACGCTGCTGAGGTTTCCCGCTGGCATCGACGGGTTCTAACTTTATAGTCCCAGACGGATCTCCTCTGCCATTGTTTTGAGTATTGTAATGGGTCATTATAGGCAAACCGAATAATGCACGAGGGAACCAGACTCCATCAGGATGTACAGGTTCATGAAGTTCCGCACAAAGTCCCTTTATCCTGCGAATTGCATCCGGTTCAGGCCAATAGGAACGACCCGGATGGTTTTCCCCAGGTTTGGCAGGGGTTCTATCTTGACGATACGCACCATATTTTTGCTGTAAATCCCTAATGGATGCCGTAGCCTTGGAATGATAAAGCGTAGCTCCCTTTATTCTTGCATATTCAAGAGGTTTCGGATCCCCGCAGCCGGAATCGCATATAAATTCTTTAAGTTTGCCGATAGAATCAATATTGAGTTCCTTAAGCAATTTTTCTGAATAGACCGAGCCGCAGCCACGTCGAGTACGGCCACCAACTCCTCCAAACAAAGTCCACAATCCTAACGCCCCCATCACCTCTTTTTCCATATCTTTTACATTTTCCGTTTCTTTCGGGTAAGATATAGTCAAAGTGAATTTAGCTTCGCATAAAAGCTTAACATCTTCTTTATCCAAAACAGGAAACAATACATAAGGGGATAGAATATCCGATTCAATACGGCGGGGCCTACCATTCTTGTCATAACCCTTATCAATGGGAGAATCCTTCAAACCTTTGAAATTCGCAACCGACACTTTCACCTTAGACTGGCATTTTTTTCCAGCCAAACTTCCACCCCATATTTCCGTTTCCGCCTGCAACAATTCAGCCTTATCAGTATAGCCCTGCATTGCGCGCCACCAAAAACGGAGCTGCCCTTTTACGGCCTGCGAACGCACCGGCGCAGATTCGTTTATCTTGAAACTTTCAACATCGCCGCCGAACATTGGCGTTATTAACGAGAATTCGTAGGATTTCGTTACGATTTCACTTTCTTTAAGGGCGGGCAAATTTGCCAAAGCACCTTCTATACACTTCCGTCTCATTAAAACAATCTCCTATTCAGCGAAATTTAATCCTTTGCAGCAATTTCATCTTGCTCAATTTTATTCACAATCTTGTTCAAAGTTGCCATCGCATTGGCGAATATATTCCCTAGGTCTTCAGGAGCGCCATTGCGATGAGTTCCAGTCCAGCCGTGATTAAAGCCATTGCGGATATTTTTAGACTGATCCAAAAGATTTGCTATCTCCTCGTCTGCCGAATACTTTTCAAGTAAAAGCCGATATGCTCCATCCAAGGACGCCTTAAGCTTTGCCTCGTTATCGGAATTCGTTATAAATTCCTTTCGTTGCCGCACAATCACATCCAGCATCGCAAGAAACATGTCAGCATGTTTTCTAGCCGTTTTTTCCTTTCTGCCCGTAAACCTAAAATCTGTTCCCCGTTTCATCAAGAACACGCCCAGCGAACCAAGCCACTCGTTCATGGCCGTAAACGCCTGCATATACAACTTGTAGTCAGCCAACATCTGAATCAAACGGAGCTGCAACTTCAAATAATCCAACGAATAAGTTCCATCAAGTGGGGGATAACTCATAAGAGGGCGGAACCGTTCCAGAACCATCGAGAGCACCTGCTTTTCCATCTCGCTTTGGGTTCGCGCCCTGAAATTTTCAATCAGTTCTAGCGAGGTCCTGGCCTTCTGCTCAATATTCTGCAACTCGACATTCCTGAGAGCCGATGTCAACGACTCGATGCTGTCGAGCAGCTCCTTGTTGTTAAGACCCGCAAAACTTCCGCCCGATTCGTTTTCGGCAGTCTTGCGCAAGAACGATGCATCGGCGGAATCAACCAGACGCCCCACGCCCTCGGTCCAGTCGCTTATCGTGTAAAAATCCTTCAAGTCAATGATAGGTTTACCTTCGATATCATGAGCACCGTACAACACAGCTTCAAGCTGAACATTTTTCACTCGTTTTAAATAAGCTACCGCAGCCGAAAATACAATCGGAACCATCCTGAATCCGTGAGTAACATCCAAAATAAGCGTATCCCCATTCTCGAATTTACTCTGAAGGAGTTCAAACCACTTCCATGTCATCGACAAATTCGAAACATCCGCTGATATCAGTTCAAAGTCAACGTCATCAATTGAGACACCAATACTCTTCAATTCATCACGAAGATCTTGCTCATGCTTATCTCGCGACTGCTCCGTTTCCAAAATGACAATCGCATCCAGCTGACTTTTCGGATACAATTCAATAATTGCACGCTGTACAAAACGCGTGTCGGACGCACGACTATCACCTTTCCACGATTTATAGGAAACAGATTCATACTTTCCAGTTCCTAAAAAACTCACAAAAATTTTTCTGGCCATAATTCTCCTTTTCAAGGAGTAATATACTCTTATATTATCGGATAGAATAAAAATATTTCACAATTTCCAGCCAATAGCCCCCTTGCGAGAGCCAAAATCTCCTTTTTAAGGTTGATTTACACCTATATATCAAAACTCACAACAGGAGTGTCAACCAGATTTCGTCAAAAACGCCGACAAAAAGGCCCCGGATATTTCACCGGAGCCGCAAAAAATCATTCCTATAGCAACAAAAACTTAACTTTCATCTTTAGCACTGCTATTATTGAGCGCAGCCAACCTCATCTGAACTTCTGCAATTTGACTGGCAGAAACACCTACATCACGCAGAACACCAAAAACGTCATTAAGAGTTTTCGTACACCCCTCTTCACGTCCGTCATTCTTTGCATCGATGAGCATTGCTTCAATGTCATCCATTTCGTGCGAGTAGTTGAAAGTCATCATTTCAGCCTGCCTGTTCAAAAGTTCCTGACTTGCGTTCACAACCAGCAAAAAATCTTTATTTTTCTACAATGCGTCTGGCCTTTTCCAAGATTTCTTTAGAAACTCCAAGCGACTCGAAAACCTTGAAGTCTTCTGTGCGAGCATCATTCTTCGCATCATTCTTTGCATCGATGAGCATTGCTTCAATATCATCCATTTCGTGTGAATAGTTGAATGTCATCATTTCCGCCTGCCTGTTCAAAAGTTCCTGACTTGCGTTCACAACCAGCAAATTGTTGATGGCCTTACAAAAAATCGGGTCATCGGTCTGCGGCATCGCCGGAACTCCAAGCGCTATCAGATGAAGCCAAAAGGATTCTCGCGTATCGATAGCCGGGTGGTCCTTGACAAACTTCGGCAAGTCTATTATAAGATACTTTATTTTTTCCGAAACGGGTAGGGTCACCTTTTTCTTCAAGTCGTTGCCGCTATAGACCGCCCAATAATCGCGGTAATCGTCATGTTCGGGGCCATCCGGACGCGGCGTAAAATTGCAAATCCACACAGACATCAACTCAGGAAGTTCGTAACGGCGGCGAAATACTTCGTTGTCCTTGAGCTTTTCCTTTTCGCGCGCAATCTCGAAAACACGCTTGCTATGGATAACGTGATACGCGTTGTAAATAAGGGTCCTTTCGACAAAAAACGCATGCCGAGCGCGTTGCAGTTCAAGATCCATATAGCGGCGGTCCGCCGTAGAAACGTGGGCATCAAAGAAAAACGTCTTGTTTTCAGGGTAAAACACGTCGATAGGCTGTTCAAAGGCAGTCGCAAGATCAACCACTTTACGCTTCCCGTCCAAGTGAAGAATGCAGTTGATAAAGTCCGCCATGACTTCCGGCTGTTCAAGCATCTTGCGGAAGGCAGGACCGTAGCCCGGATGCAAATACTTCACCCCTTTGAGGCATTCGGGGATTATGATTTCAACTTTTTCCATATCGTGCAAAACTCCTAGAAACAAAAAAAAACATTTGACAATCATCAAATGCATCTTGGAGTCCGCACGACTCGAAACTGCAAGAGGACAAATGCGTAAGGCGAATGCAGCAGCAAAGCTTGCTTTGATATTGCTGAGCCTAGCATTTGATAAATGAGCGTAGCGAATTTATCACTGTAGCTTATACGCCGTTTTTGGCAAGGGCGGAAATGTAAAATATTTGTAAAGATGAATAACGTGTTTCGTTAATTAAAAAAACGGCCCCGGATATTTCACCGGAGCCGCAACAACACCAACGGAGTTAGAACATGCGTTCTGTCTTCTATATCGCACATTCGTGAAGAATTGTAAAAAGGATATTGAAAAAACTCTCTTGCGAGAGAAGCTCCTTTCAGGGGGAAGCTCACCCTGCCGTTGTGTTGCTTGACGAGTTCAGGTCTTAATCTCTCTTGCGAGAGGTCCTAGTCTTACAAATGGATAAGGTGAGCGTCGCGACAAAATGCTTGCATTTTGGCATGACCGAACCGACCATTTGGCGACCGTCAGGTCGCAATCTCTCTTGCGAGAGAAGCACCTTTCAGGGTGCATTCAACACCGTCTTTGCTCTTATGGGCAGAACGTCTTAATCTCTCTTGCGAGAGAAGCACCTTTCAGGGAACTTCGATCTGCATAAGTACGCGGATGCTTTCGAAGGGTCTTAATCTCTCTTGCGAGAGGTCTTAGTCTTACAAATGGATAAGGTGAGCGTCGCGACAAAATGCTTGCATTTGGGCATGACCGAACCGACCATTTGGCGACCGTCAGGTCGCAATCTCTCTTGCGAGAGTTCTATAACATCACTGGATTCTTCGCGGCTATTCGCCACTCTGAATGACGTTCATGAAATAACAGCATATACAAGTCTTACTGCGACAGAGGCGAGTGAAGCAGGACCGCTTGCAGGACTATTTCCGAGCCGACAAGCAGGCAGCCGTAGGTTGTCACAAATGCGTAGGGCGAGCGTTCGCGGGGGTGCTTGCACACCCATGACCGAGCCCAGCATTTGCTGTGCCGCAGGCACAGAATCTCTCTTGCGAAAGAAGCACCTTTCAGGGAATCGGTGCAAAGCTTCAGTACAAGCGTAAAGCCGAAGCGTCTTAATCTCTCTTGCGAGAGAAGCACCTTTCAGGGATGGCATTTTTGACGGTGGCACTCACGAAAGTTGTCAAGTCTTAATCTCTCTTGCGAGAGAAGCACCTTTCAGGGACAATTCGTGCGGTCGAACTTGGGAAAATTTGATGTTGTCTTAATCTCTCTTGCGAGAGGTCCTAGTCTTACAAATGGATAAGGTGAGCGTCGCGAACACGCTTGCGTGGGCATGACCGAGCCGACAAGCAGGCAACCGCCAGGTTGCAATCTCTCTTGCGAGAGTTCTTTTATCGCACTGGATTCTTCGCGGTTACCCACCACTCAGAATGACGTTCATGAAATAACAGCATTTCCAAGTCTTACTGCGACAGAGGCGAGTGAAGCAGGACCGCTTGCGGGACTATTTCCGAGCCGACAAGCAGGCAGCCGTAGGCTGCAATCTCTCTTGCGAGAGTATCGCTTTTCAGGGTATGGTCTCCGACACGGACAAAGAAAATGACTATTCGTCTTAATCTCTCTTGCGAGAGTATCGCTTTTCAGGGCTGTCTGAAGCTCCATTTCTATCGGGACAAGAGACCGTCTTAATCTCTCTTGCGAGAGAAGCTCCTTTCAGGGAGTACCCCTCTGGAACCCGCATAAATAAAGGATTCCAGAAGGCCTTTTTAAACAACTGCCCAGAAAAGCACCTTTTAGACTTTGAATTTTTGTTTACAAAGCCCTAAAAAGTGGTCAAAATTGGCGTTTTTAGCTCAATTTCGGCAACGAAACACGAATGTTGTATGCAATCATGTCAATTTACAGTCCAACCTCACGGGCCGAACATTGTAAATATACGCATTTTTCGTCAAAAAAAAGGCAATTTTAGGAAAAATTCTAAATTCAACCAACAACAAAAAAAACGGCCCCGGCTTTCGCCGGAACCGCCCTACCACAACACGAGAGCACGGGGAAAAAGAGGGTAGCCGCTACCAGCCGAAGAAACCGCCGAAAATCGACTTGGCAATGCTCTTGACTGCTCCGCACACGCCGCCGACAACACCGCCAACGACACGACCCGCCACACGGCCCACACCGCCGAAGATGCCTCCCAGGCTTTCGCCGATTTCGGCACCCGTACTAGCACCGTCCGAAATTGATTCGGCAATGTCGTCCAGAATGCTGTTGCGGTAGTCCTTGAGTTCGTCATCGTCCTTCCACATTTCACGATCGCGGTTGATGTTGTTCACGTAAATCGTGCGCTTTTCCTTGGGCGTGTAGTGGACAATCTGGTACAGGAGCTTGGTCAGGTTGTAGGGTCTCTGCGGAGCGTCGCCATCCTTGTAGCCTGCGCTATAGTAGATGGGTTCCACATCGACACCCGTACTTTCCTTGATGCGGCGGCGCACCGATTCCACCTTCTCTTGCAAGAACTGTTCCAATGCAGGTTCAGGCCTGTTGTTCACGCGGTCCCAGCCACGACCCTTCATCGCCATGTCGGCCTGATTGATCGCCACCAGAATGCGCGACTTGTCTTCACCCAGATTCGGGACAATCACGTTGCTGATGAGTTCGAAAGACGTACCCATGTCACGGGAACTGCCATCGAGAATCACGAGCACGAGGTCAATCAGCGGATTGCCATCGGCGTCGCGTTCAAGGAGTTTCGCGGTGAGGTTTTTCGCGTGGCGATTGTCGGCTTCCTTGCCATCCCCAAGCCCCGGGCTATCCCAAAGCACGAGGTTGCCTAGTTCGTACTTCTCGATGTCCATGGTTTCAGGGTCAACACCCACGCCCACCTTCGACACGTCGGCATCAAAGAGCGCGTTGATTGTCGAACTCTTGCCACAGCCCGTGGCACCGGTGATCAGGAGGTTCACCTTCTTGGCCTTGAGCATGAGCAGGTTCGCAATCAACTTACGCTTGACGGCTTCTGGAAGAGCCGAAGATTCGATGTCGCGTTCCATCTTGGAAATGAATTCTTGGTTGTTCTTTGCAGTTGTCATAATATGACTCCTTTTTCGTTTTTGATTTCTTTTGTCTTTACATCAGTCTTTGCCGTGAAAGTGTCAACCACTTTTTTAGCACGGCACATTTTTTTTCGCATTATTACGCACGGCGCACATTCGGACGGTAACGAGGAATCTGTTCCACCACGGCATCGACTACGGATTTCATGTTGTAGCCCGTTTCCGCCGAGAAACACACCGGAGTCCTGATAGAAACTCCCGTGGCCTCGTAAACACGGCGACGCACCGATTCCGCCTTGTCGCGCAGAAACGATTCGAGTACGGCATCGGGCCTATTGAATACAGAATCCCAATGCGTCCCTTTCATGGCGATATCGGCCTGGTTAATTGCGACCAAAATGCGTTCACGGTCAATGTTGGGCACAATTACTTCGTTCAAAAGCGAGTAGCACGAGCCCATGTCACGGATGCCGCCTTCGAGCACAACCAGCACCATGTCCATGAAACTGTAGCGTCTTCCATTACTTTCGTACGTCATGAGCAAACTATCGACAATCTTGCGTTTATGGCGAGCATCGGCAACAGCACTGTCGCCAAGCCCCGGCGTATCCCACACGCAAAAATGGTTGTTGAGTTCATAGCGCTTCACGTCCATCGTTTCGGGATCAACCCCCTCGCCCACGCGAGCAACCTTTCCACCGCAAAGCGCGTTCACGAGCGACGACTTGCCAGCCCCTGTAGCGCCCACAACCATCACATCGAGCGGAAGGTTATCGCCCAGCTTGCATCCAATTTCGTATTCACGGTAGGTTTGAAAATTCGTCATTTTTACTTCTCCTTTTTCATTCTTTATATCTACTTGTACAACCAAAATGTCAACCACTATTCTCTCAACGTTTCAAGGACTTTGTCGCGAAGATACTTCGGGCCATATTCCCTGTAAGACTTGAAGCTTTTGTTGACGGCCTGACGCGAAACGCCGAGCATTTCCGCCACGGAATTCTGCTTACCATCACCGCCTTCAGACAAAATCCGATACAACGCTTCTGCATTTTTTCGCATGGCACTATCTTTCGGCATGGACTTCAGAACTGCATTGACCATATCGGCGCCGCATGCGTTGTGAATATTACGAGCACCATACCCACCATTGTCGATATCGCACTGACGCTTGTATTTCTCGTTTTGGTACATGATGCAACCGCCTTCGGAGATTTCGCTCTCTTCACCATAACGGAGTTCTCGTTGGCTGAGTTTGGAAGATTTTTTGTACAAATCGCCAAAATGCGACCAAATTTTCGTGCTAAGCCAAGTTTCAAAGCTAGCCTTGGCCGAAGGGTTGTAAGTAAGGTAAGCTTCAACAAAGCCTTCGTAGGCGGCATTGATAACCACACGCTGTTTACGCTTGTCGCCATTCGGTAGCCACGAAACTTCACGATCAAAAGGGAACCGCCTAAAGTGATACAGCGCAGCCGACTTGATTGCCCCTTCATAATACTTGAAGAGAGCATCAATTGAGGCCTGGTCGCCCGTTTCACGGGCATTCATGATGAGCTGGAAACCGATTTCTGCATTCTTCGTCATAACTTCTATCTCCTTTGCCATACGGCGTCAAAACGATACCGGGAACACCCCAGTCTCGTGTGTTGAAGTTGTCCCCAACGGTTTTCTCCGCCAAAGACCTATGACACCTGACTTGTAAGGCTCAGGCAAACCATTGAGATAGAAGGGCCCTTTTGACCGGGGGCAGGTCGGTCTCGGATTTAACGCCTCCGAGCAAGGCGAGGCTTATTCCTAAAGGATTTTTCCGAGGATGATTGCTGCGAGTATAAGCATAATGTTCTCCTTTAACGAACTTGTTGATGTTGTTTACATTTATATCAGACTTTACTGCGACTACGTCAACCACTTTTTTGCGTTCAAGCCGATTCGCCATTTTTAGGCGGCAACCTCGTGCATGCGGGCAATGATTGCGTCCGTCGCCGTTGACGAATAGCGGCTGAAGAATTTATCTTCGGCAAAGTCAACTTCTTGGAGCGCCGTCTCGAACGGGATATCCATCAGCGGGCGACTGTAGCGATATTCGGCGCTACCGTTCTGGAACAGGCAACCGTTCGGAGCAATCATCAGGTAGCTCTGCGTCATCACCGAGTTGTCTTCGACAAAGATGTGACGGGCGTTACCATCGTTGCCGAAGAGGTATTCGCAGTAGTTGTTGCGCAGGAACTGATAAAACTGTTCGTCCGTAACACCCTTGCAACCTCCGAACGGGAGCTGGCGCAGAATCTTGTACTTGGACACGCCAAGCGCGGCCACCTTATCGACAAGGACTTCGGCAAAGTTGTTCTGGTTCACCACCGTATTCACCTTAATGCGAATGTTCGGATTGAGGGCACGGAGAGCATCGAGCTTGGCCGAGATAGCCTCGAAGCTGAGCGTGCGGCCATTGCACTGTCGCCCAATCTTGAGGTTCGTTTCGTGATTGAAGGAATCGAGCGACACCCCCACCTGCGAGAGCAGGCGGGCGAACGGGAACACGTTTTCAAGATGACTACCGTTCGTGATGACAGAAACCTCGGCACCACAAGCCACAGCCGTCTCTACCACGAACTGCGTCTTGTCCTTGAAGAGGATGGGTTCGCCACCCACGACGCTCAGACGCCAAGGTGCGGCACCCGCGCCAAAACGTTCCGCATGGAAACGAGCAATATTCTCAATGACCTTGCGGACATTTTCGGGAGAGTTCCAGGCTTCGCTCAGGTGATTCCACGAACTGTAGCAGCCCTGACACTTGTAGTTGCAGGCCTCCGTAATATGCCAATTGACCACCATGGGAATGCTGCACACGTCCCAAGCGGCGCGGCCACCTTCGTTCTGGAAACGGATTTCTTTCTGGGAGATGTTCTTTGCGTCCTTCGTCATGGGATCCATCCTTCATGGCCCGCGAACCGCTTCAAATCGCCCTGATTTCACCCGCCAAGACGTCATAAGCGGGCCGTGACAAACGCCACGGAATTACTGAAGCGGCCTAAGGCCTATGTTTCGATAGATTCCTGTTCCGAAGAACTAGGTGGTCAGCCGAAGCTAACCGAAGTAATAAGAAAATTGAGATTTCAATCTCAATGAAAGGTAATATAGCTCTTTTTTTAATGAAAGTCAAGAGATTTTTGAAAAAAAGTGAAATTTTTTTTTGATTTCAAAAATCAATCTTCGTCATCCTGAATTTTTCGAACAATAATACTACAATCATCGCCTCGAGTAAACTTTTTTAATGCATAAATATAGTCAGGAATAGATTTATCCCAATCTTCATCTTTGATATCAAACGAGATTCGTGACTTAAGAGCTGGATAAACTAAGTTGCGTTTACCCGCATCGAACAGCTCTTTGATTTGCGCCGTAAACAAAATATCTTTTTTTACAAACTCTTCAATATCAGGCAAAAGCTTTTTCAATGCGTTTATAGATTTATTTTGTGGTGACGGAGCAACAGCTTGCAACAACTGTTCATCTTGGCTTATTTCCCGCACTCGATACAACGCTAGAATCAGCTCCACCGATCTAAGGAACAGGCGTCGCTTATCCCATACATCTATGGACAACGGAGCCTGATTATGTTCATCATCTAAAGGCAGCATCAATCGTTCCGGCTCATTCATTATTCCAGTTATAATGTTCTTGTAATAACGAACAAAGTCCTCCAAGACACAAACCGTCTTAGGCAAAACAATTTGAACCTCGTCAAGCGAAAGAGACCAAAGACATTTCTCAGTCCGCCAAAGAGCATTTCCAAGTATCTCAATCCCCCATTTTTGAAGAATAGGTGTTTTAGAAGATAAAAGAACAATAAATTTTTTTAGCAATTCCTTTTGCCAAGGCAATTCGGCATTGCCAACAGCAAGGCTCATCGCATTAACAAGCCTCTTATTATGAAATAAAGTCAAATTATCATCTACATTTTTACCAATTCGCAAAGTATTACTCATTACACCATCAAGATATTCATATAAATCCCTAGGCGCATCACAATGCATACTAGCAACAATATTTACAACTTCATTTTTTGTTGCCTTTGGAACCGATTCATTTTTCAACAAAATTACAGCCGAATCACTAAGTTTTTTTGCACAATCATAAAATTCTTTTGGGAAATCATCATCTCTAGTTGATCTTCCCTGATTCCACAACTGCAATACAGACAAAGCATCGATAAAATAATGAGACTTTTCCAAATCAGACTTTTCATCATTACAAGGATACAATTCGTAAGAAGACCAAAAAACATTTCCCCTTTTATCTACGCAAGGAATAAACGAGCAACAAGCCCTCGTTCCTATTTCAATTTTATAATCCCGAGGGAAAGCATAGCGATGGCAGGAGCAGTCAGCTCCATCAATCTTACAATCTAGAATAAAAATATTCGCATCATCTATAGGAAGAGATATGGTTTGTGAACGATAGCCAAACCCAATACGTTTCGTATTTGGCCTGTAATCTACAACTTCACAGGTCCGCCATCCATTTTTAGCCAAAGCTTCGGTAATTTCAACACCCCTCTTAAATTTATCTACAATCGATTGTTCATCACCTTTTTTCGAATGAATTTTTCTAGAACAAGCCTCTTTCCAACCTTCAATGCGTGGGTATTTAGGACCAGGGACATGCACATAATCCTTGTGCGACTTGTTTTCCCACTTGACTGTTACAGACCTAAACATCGGTTTGTCCGAAATAGATATAAATTCAAGATTATACGGAAGTGGCGCACCGTATGTATAAGTCAATCGCAAACGGCACGATTCATCCTGTTCGAGCGGGAACGAAGAATCTTTTATGTACGCGAAATACTTTGCCGCCGTTTTTTTGTTTCCTTGTTCAAGCGGAAATTCGTAAAACGGTTTGCCTTTTGGGAAAATAAAATTCCACGAAATCGGAATAGATACAGGTTTACCCACCATAGGACGAATACGCACTTTGCCAGGCTCAACAAGAACATGCTCCCCGTTTGAATCCTTCATACTCAGTTTCGGCAAGACATCGCACCACAAGGGAATATCGGGACTGATATTTTGCAAGCGGTCATAAGCAATCCCGCCCAAAGACGAATCTTCAACAGCATTCACAACAATTTCATTATTCCGCCCATCAATCCGTACATGCGGGGTACCAAATTCAAAATGGAACACATCCACAGAAAAATTATTTTTCAACAAGGACGCATCCCACGTCGTCAAAATTCGTTCCATATTTTGGGGAACACCTTTTTGCCGTTGCACAGACCTCGATAATCGACTATATCCTAGACGTTCAAAGAACCATCCCCTTGTTTCGGGATTTTTCGTCGCCAGTTTTTCTTCATACGCAATTCGAATTTTCGTCTTAATTTCATAATCGTCGTGAATGGTACGAACAAAAAACTCATCCCCCGGTTTATAGATTTTATGTATTTCGGTCAAACGCGAGAACAAAACGGCAATGCTTCGAGGCAAAATCTCGGAATTCGGGAATGCCGAATTCATGCAGAACTTAAAGGCATTCACACTTGGAGAAAAATCATCGACATCATCATTTGTAATGTACATACACTTTTGACAACGGAGTTCATCCCTTAAGGTTTTGACAAAATCCGTGCAAGCCAACGACATTGCATTCTGAGATTCTTCGTCATCATCAATTGTCGAACGAAGTGTTTCGTCAAAAACCGAATGAATCGAGAAAGTCTTAACATTATCTAGTTTTGTAGAAATCCATTTTGAGCGAGCCGAAGAACAAGGATATTTTCCAACCTGCTGATAAATTAACTTCTTAGAGAGTACACCCCTTTTGCCGTCATCCATACAATACGACGGCCTAACCGAATTCAAATCTACCGACGCAACGGCATTAGCCGCTCTACCAAATTGTTCTCCATTCGTTTTGAACCCAGCAAAAACAGGAACACTTCCCAAGAACTCTTTGCAAGATTGCTGCGCACAAGTCAAAATATCAATATACGAATCACATTTTTCAGGCTGTTTCGCCACATTCAAAGTCGCCTTAGCCGACTGCCATATTTTCTTATTGTAAAGATATTCCAGCGAGGCTCCGTTCTTTACAAGCCAAAGATTTTTGTAATCAGGAATCAAAACGTTTTGCTTGAACCTGATTTTATCGCATTGATTCAAACTAGCTGCCTTAAGCCAAAAATAGCATGACGCAGTCAATTCACTTAAACGAGTCAAGTCGCGTTCAATCAGCTCGTTTAAATTTTGAAGCATCAAGTGAGCTTTCCAAATTTTTCGATAGTTTTTGTCATTCAGAAGAGTGTTATTGGGTGGCGTATTTCCCCACTTTTCTATGAGCGAGGCTTCTTCACTCTTCAGCCAATTATGCACCATCGAAACAAATCGTTCGAATTCCTCGGTTGTCAGGACTCCCCTTTTGCGGCAAGCATTTTCTTTTTCCAGTAACAGGTCATCTAATTGTTTCATAAACGACTTGAATAGGCGATTTTCCGCCGTATCCAGGCTAGTCGTATGAAACACGCCCATCATGCGCTGCCCCGAGGCTATTTTCTGCTTTACTGTAAAGCCGGGCTTTTTGGCAAGCCACATCATGCTTTTGCTATCAACCTCGCGGATTTTTTCGGGATGCGTAATAAGATGTTCGCGCAGATTTTTTTCGTGAAGAACTTCTATCAAATTTCGAATGGCGGCAGACGCAAAATTCACGATATGCTGCAATCGGTCATTCTGCCAGGCTACCTTTTTCCAATCAAAAGCCGATATTCCGTACAAGGCATCGTCAACAGTACTCGGCAACGGATCATCTGTAACCGGGTCAAACTCCATTACAGAGGAAAACATCCCCACTATAGAAAACAACAGTTCATATTGTTTTCCGTTTCCTTCGGCAATCTGCCTGTATATCGAAGTCAGTTCTTCAGCCATTCTATACGTAAGCCCTTATTTTCCCGTTCTTTTTAGGATTTCGTGCAATGCATCCTTGTCATTCATTCCTTTTTCTTCAAGGAAATTTTTTATAGCCTTCTTTTCCCTTTGCAACGTACCATCATTTATCGCATTTATAGCTTGTTCTACCACAGAATTAGACTCAACGTTTCTTTCAGAAGACGGACTTTCTGATTCCGGTTTATCAAGACCATCTTCCCTTAACAAATAACCCGAGGTTGTCCAGATGAACTGACCGTAGTTCTGCTCCACAGCATTTTTGAAGTCCTTATGGAGTGTTTCAGGAAGTTCCTTCTTGATTTCTTCAAGCACATCCTTCTGCAACCCTCGAGTTTCGAGCCCGCGGAGCTTCGGCATCACCTTTTGCACCAGCTGGTCTTCGAAAGCCCGCTCCATCGCCTGACGCAGTTCATTGTCACTTTGAGCAGCAATAACCCCAGGATACAAAGACATATAGTTTTCTATCGATTGCCATACGCGATGCCCTAAAGCGCGGCCCCCCTTCCCAAGCTGTTCGTTAATTCTTTCAACCCTATCTTTATATCCTCGAATCTGGTCTTCGTCAAACTTATGCGCGCCATCGACCCACTTATTCCATACCGCCCTAGGCAACAAAGCAGCCGGATCCACAAGATGGGAACCAGTCCTGGAGCGAATTAGCTTTTTTGGACGCGGGAAGTTAATAACGATACCACGGTCAATTACCTTGTCTGAAAGAGTCTTGGTTGTTTCGTCATTGTTCATGGTCCCTGTCCACAACACATTTCGACCTAGACGTAACAAGAAGTTTTCCATTTGGCTTCCCACCTTAACACCGATATTCGGGAATTTCGGGTCGTTTTCAGCTAAACCGCGGCGCGTTTCCAATTTACTCAAAAACTCTGCAAAATACAGTTCAACATTTGCAAGATTCATTTCATCCAAAAGAATCATTGTCATGCAATCGTTGAGTCCATTTTTGTCATCTGGGTCACGCTGCGATTGCGCAAGAACGCGAAGCATATCCGTCGGTTCAAAGCAGTTTTCAATAGAATTGTAATAGCCAAGCATCGCTTCTTGACAATCCCAGTTCGGCTGAACCGGCACACTCAAAAAGTTTATACCGCCAAAGCGCGAATAAAGCCTAGGCAGTTCCGATTTACCCGTACCGCTCACGCCCGCAAGCACTGTAAGGGGCGACATTTCAGATGTCTTAAGCGCCGTATGGAAAGCATCGAGAATACGACGGGGAAAATGCAGACCGCTTTCCTCAATATTTTTCTCAATACCGTTAAGCCATGATATTTCTGAAATACCATCGGCATCCTGCGAGCGAACCACATCGACAAAAAAAGCCTTGTTGATTGCAGCAATACGGTCCTCTCGTTCCTGAGGATTCTCATACAATGAATGCAGCTGTTTAACACGTTCTTCAAGCATTTTCTTTTCGCGTCTGCAATCATCAACCTCTTGAGACAGGTCATTGCATTGAGTTTGCAACCTTGCGTAATCATCATGCCTATTGGCAAAGTCCCTCTTTTCCTGTTCCAGCTTATTTTCACGGTCCTTAAGGAAATCCTCCCTCTCTTTCAACTCTTCAGCCGTTTTCTTCAGAACATAGGACGGAGTCTCACCCACTTTCTGTACAGCCAACTCAAGTTCCTGTTGCACTCGCTGGTAATCCAGCAGTACCTCCGCAGGATTCTTGTCACCAAGCTGGGCCTTAAGATCATCAAACGAAGCTACGATACTTGACTTTGTCGCAAGAGCATCGCGCAGCGCCTGAGCCTGTTTTTGGAGAGACTCAATCTCCACACTTTTATCGGCACAAAGTTTTTGCCAACGAGTCTCTACTTCAGTGTTGATTTCCCCTTCCCGTTCATCAAGCTCATTTCCTCGTCTCTCATTGCGGCGTTCACTAAAAGAAAGCGTTTGAGTGCGTTTATTCAGGTTGTCTTCACGATTGTTCAGTTCCTGTTCCCGAGCGTTCAACCCGTTAATTTCATCGATGAAGGTTTTTACATCCTTATTGTGCAAATTAAGCAATTCACTAAGACTTCCATACGAATCCATCGTCGATTTGTAATTCGCTGCAATCTTGTCGAACTCCTGCTTTTGGCTATTCTTCTCAGAAAGCAGAGCGGCTTTGTCTTGGGCCAGAGCTTCGTTCTTTGAGCGAAGTTCCGTATTTTCCCCCGAGAGATCTGCTTTTTCTGCTATAAGTTTTTCAATTTGTTTTTTTAACGACGCCGTATCGGACTCGGCCGCACTTACTTTTTTTTGAGCTTCTTCATTCGCCTGCTTAATTATCCGATCTTTTTCAAGGCCGGCTTCTTTGCGGATTTGCTCTGCCGCAGAATAGGCCCCTCGGCGAATATTTTCGGCATCAGCCTCCGCATCCTCGCGAACTTTTTTCGAAGATTGTTCTGCAGTTTCGAGAATTTTATTGGATTGCGCTTCCGCCGCAGCCAAACGGTCGTTGTACAGCCCGGAAGCAAGAGTTTCCGCCTCTTTAAAAAGTTCTGCTTTCTTTTGCGCCACTTCTTCGGATGCAGCTAAAAGAGAAGCCTTTATCGCCTCAAAAGCCTTCTCCTGCGCCTGTAACGCAATCTCACGAGCTTCCACTTCGGCATTTTTCTTCTCGTAAGCTTCAATCTTCTCTTTGTACGCACTTTCCTTTTGCGACAAAGCTTTTTCTTTGGCTGCTATAGCCTCAACCTCTTCTTTTATTTTTCGACCATCTTCTTCTGAAATCGGTTTTTCCCCTTTTTTAACGAGGACCAATTCCAACCCTTCGCCTTCAATCATTGGATTAATTTGATCCATAAAAGCTTTAACTTTTTCCGGTGTCATTTCTACCATAACATTTTTCTCCTATAAAACTCTATCCAACTTGATTAAACAAGAAATCCTTCTTCCGCAAAGAAATGAATCAAATCTACAACATGTTCTTTGATTTTAAGAACTCGAGTCGAATCAACCTTTTCAGGAATTTCGCCATGACCACGCTTTTTGACAATATAATTTATATCGCCAAGCATAGATTTCCATCTTTTGGCAATTTTTTGCAATAAGGCTTTATCTGCAAAGGTACAGAACGCAATACACGCAGCATTCATAGATGAAGGCTTTCTCTCAAAAGCCGCCTCGAGCATATAATATCGCGTTCTAATAAGCCCTCCATACACTTTCTCGTTTTCTGAAAATTCCAAACCAGCCGCAACAACCTTTTTCATCCATTCCGAATGACGGAGACCATTTCCCAAGCGGTTATTTGCCGATACAAACAGATATTCCAAAATACGGTACAAATCAATAACAATTGCATTATTCAGCGAAGCGGCATCTATTCCACGGCGTTCCATGTCGGTAACAAAACGGACAAGGCATGGATCCAGAGCATGTTTCAAAGCAAAACCAAGATCTTTCTCCATTAGACCAATGGCCTCATCCCTCTCATTTTGCAGATTTATTTTTTCCAGAAACGATAGTCCATTTTTTTCACGAATCTTTACGCCAAGGGCATTATTTACAAGGTAATAAAGTTGTTCACGAACGTTTTCTACGCAATCCTTAATTTTACGTATTTCATCATCCAGTTTCCCTGCATGAAAACTTTTTCCGCGTATTTTATTCAAGGTAAGGAGCAAATGTAAAAAATCCGGATATTTTGCAGCATAGTTTTTGACAAAAGAATCTTCTTCAAATGCGATTAAAAAAAGAGCAAGTAGCGGCAATAGAGAGGGAATTTTTCCACAAGATGCGTTGGCAATTCTTTCAGGAGTCTGACACAAGGCATCTTTTTCTTTCGGAAGGCAATCGAACCCAATATTGTGCGCACAACGGAATGCCAAACTGCCAACACTAAAAAGGGCATCCTTGTTACCGTTCATAGAACCTAAAAGAATCATAGCTTTTGCGGCAGCGTTGTTGTATTTGTCCAACAAATAATACAAGACCCACTCTGCCAGCTGCGTCAAATACAGTACGGAATCGGCTACGGCAGAATACATCATTTCTGCCCTATCTGGAGAATCGACCGACATTTGAAGCTCTTGCATATTCTTTTCCACAAGGTCGATTTTTTGTTTGAGCTTAGGGTAAACACCCTCGGAGGGTAAAAGCGATTTACCCATGGCATTCGTCTGGACCTGCAATTGCGCCCTAAGTCCCACAATATATTGATTGTCTATTTTATTTTTTATCTGTGACGATGTAAAAAAAGTTGATATTTTTCCAAAGCCATCCGAAAACACCCAGTCAAGCGACGACCCTTCCGGTTGCATGATGTCAACCAAAAACCAACGACGATTTTTTTTCGCCACCTGCCATTTATCTACCTGAGCAAAGACGCTATCTTTTCCAGGATGCAGCCTGTGAAGTACCGCCGTTACCGCCTCGCTGTCGGGTACTATATTAAAGGATTCATCGCAATGCAGCTTATATGCTTCCTGCTTTTCTTCTTTTTCTTTCCCTGCCGTTGAGTAACCCTTGTACTCAAAAAATTCCTCATCCAATACTTCATCATATTTTTCTTTGCCGTATGAATACTTAAAGAACCTATCCGAACCAATCACATTAAAGTACGGGAGTAGCCTTCCAGAAACCGCATCGACATATACATGGATATCGGTACGTTGTATTTCAGACGATTCAGAAAGACGCGATGCCCCCGCATCCGTAATACGGCGATTCGAATCGATATAATCCTGCTGCTCCAACCGCGATAGTACAAACGAAATAAGGTCTTTTTCAAGTCCCATGCACGAAGCCAATTCTTCTTCGTCAGTTATCTTGATATTCACAAGGCGAAGAATTGTATCTTCAATAATATTTTTCGCATAACCATCAAGACCTTCCGCAGAGGCAATGAACTCATAACAGGGCCATAAAATTTTACGGCTAATTCTCATGGGAGTCGCCGCATCGTAATCAACACCACCAATTATCTTTTCCATGTCAGAACCGCCCCATATCCTTCATCGTTTTTACCATTGCACAAATCATAATATTCAGAAAGTGCCGGAATCTTTTGATTGCGGGCTGCATCGGATGTTGCAAACTTAGCGCATCCCACCGCTATCAGTACTTTCTTTTGACGTGACATACTTACACACAAACGATTCGGTGTCAAAAAGTCGATTGATCCCCTCGACCTAACTATTGAAAGGAACACGACATCAAATTCCATCCCTTGAAAAGCATCCACCGTTCCGACCTTGTACGAAACATCCTTTAATTCAGCTTTATAGCTTCTCAATTTATTTTGTATAAGATCCCGTTGTGCACTATAGAATGCAATGATACCCAAAGTCATTTTTTTCTCCTTGGGAACATCATTCTGGAACCGGACAAATTCCATAAACTTTTCTACAATGCAATCCGCCTCGCACTCACGAATTCGGCTAGAGCCTTGCCTTTTTTCCGTCCCCGATTCGGGAGGTACATCAATCCATACCGCAGCCTTGTTTTCGATTCCGGGGAGATTATGAGCAAAATCTTTAGCAGGCCGCGGAGATTCATAACCTTCTCCATACGGTTCATAGAACAATCGCGACCCAAATTTTCCTAGAACGGGATGCGTACGGAATTGCTTATCAAGCGTTATGGTCCGCTTGCGACCATCCTTCTCTTCAAGCTGCTTAAGCTTTTTGAACAGCAATTCAAAAAGGCTAAGTTCAAAGGCATCCTCGTAAGTCGAAACAAGATCCTTCGTGTCAGGTAACGAACCGCCGTCTTCCGGTTCTTCTTTGTTTTTTAGAGTATCATATACTTCATTGCACAAGTCATCATCGACAAGTTGCGGAAGCTGACGATGGTCTCCAACCAAAATAATGCGCTTGACGGCCTTACACATCGGAATAAGCAAATCGGGCGGAGTTGCACGTGCAGCCTCGTCAACAATCACCGTATCATACAAGGTTATATACTGGGAGTTATTCTCTTCTACAGCTCTTTTCTGACGATTGATATCCTTACCTACGGACTGCTGGCTAGTCGCCGCATAAACAAAATTGCAATCCTTGATAGCCTTTGCAAAAGCCTCCTGACCAACCCGCAACGCATCAACCCAATCCGCAAGAATCTGCTCTTTTTTAGACTGCTTTTCACGGCGCGAATGCAAGAAATTCGAAATATCCGTACACAGGGTCAAAACGTCTTTATCAATTTCTACGGTAATGTGCGGTGGCCTCGGTGAAAATTCTTCCAGCAAAGCCTCTTTAATTTTCGCCAGCGTTTCCAGTTGTTCTTTTTGCGGCACTCCGCCCATTGCCAAATCCATGAGAAGACTTCGCTCAGCATCATGCTCCGTGAACCACTCGGTATCTTCCAGACTAAAATACAAATCCTCGACACGTTTGGCCCCATCGTCAGCATAAGAACATTCCGACACCCTCAGCGCATAAATTTTCCGTAAAAAACTTTTCGTACTCTTGGCATCCATTTCTTGTGCAGGGCCTTTCAATAAATTTCGAGCACGGCGCACATATTCTTCAGGAATCGGAAGCGATTGAACATATTCAAGCAAACGTGTCTTGTTCTCAGTCAAAGGGGCGTGAATATATTCCGCATAATACGCACTGAACGTTTCGTCTTCATGGGATATGCGAAGTTCCGGATTAGATTCTAGGACATGGTCAACGATTTCATCGCACCACTTCCCTATATGGTCATTGTAGCTTTCCGTAGATCCCTGACGCTTCCCATATTTCCATGTCGGCAGAGAATTCACCCTAATGCGTTCAATCATGTTCTCTACCGCATCGTGCTGAAATGAAGTCGCAAGAACTCGCCCCGCACAAACGCCCCGTTTATCCTGAAGTTCATTCAAGACTTCAAGCACCGCCGTTATCACGGTCGTCTTTCCCGTTCCGGGAGGCCCCTGAACAAGAACAATATCAGGTGTGCAGAGAGCAGCGTCAATCGCTTCTAGCTGTCGATCCGTTGGCGGATTCGTGAAAATTTTCGCTCTAATCCTATTGCTTATAGGCACCTTTTTCGGCAAATTGCCCATCGGAATATAATCAAAAGAACCTTCGAGAATGTTACCTAAAAAGTTGATTCCCGATTTACCTTCCGCAATTTTGCTCCAAGCATCTTGTTGACGCGCAATTTGGCTTTCTTCACCCGTCATAGACATAACGATATATCCATTTACGGGAATATCATTTGCCGACTTGTTATTCTTTCTTTCGGGAATCCTGATTTCGATCGAGTTCTCTTCGCAGCTTATAATCGGGCAACAGAGCTCCAGCACGTTATTTTCGGGAACATCTTCGCCATTCCTTCTTTTTTGATTTTCGGCATCACGAATTTTCTTCAACTGCTTCAGGTGTTCACAGTAATCCAAAAAATCACATGTCGTATTTTCCAAAAACATTGGATAAGGAGTCGTATTTTCATATAAAATAACTTCCTCAATCATGCATTTAGAAATATCATCCGCTATATTCCCATCAAAATAGAGAACGACACTATTCTCGGATTTCGAAACACGCGAAATGTAGTGACGAGCGCCAAACTTTCGAGCTTGCGCCATAATACGGTCACCTCGGGCACCGGTGTATTTTCGCCAGGCCTTAAGGTAGCTTCCCGTCTTTTCGGTTAACGCCCTGAGTTTTTCAATATTGTATTCCGATGCAACCTTTCTCTCGTCAGAAAAAGTAAGGTTCGCCTTCACCAAATAAAAATTCGCTGCAGGCTGAATATTTTTTCGCGGAGCCACTCCCACTACAGAAAAATATTTTTCACTCCCAGATGATGAAAGACTCTTCTGTTGGATTTTTAAGGAGAAACAATGACCAAATCGATAACATAAAATAGAGAATGCTCCCGGGACATCTATTTTGTTGTTTCCGTCTTCGTCCAAATCAGGTTCATCTGTTCCGTCCTCTTCGCTAGAGGACGAATAGCTTCCCTGCATAATAAAATACGTCTGCCCCTTAAGCTTTACCGCGCACCAATCTGCAAGGCGATCCCTCAACTTGTCAGCACTTTCAGGATTCTTCTTATTCCTCAACCGCTCAATATTTTTATCATCTGCCAAAATGGTCACATCGCCCAAATTCAACACCCTGCCGGCAAACACATACAGGTCAAATATAAAGTCTGCATCAGTCAACGCCCTCACATTGCAAACATGGGCGTTTCCACGGCTGAACAGAGCATCGACATTCGCTTTATCCTGCCTGTTCTTAAATTCGAACTCAACAGAATCATTATCCATTTGGATAATATAATTGTGCTGTAGCGGGTTAGGTAAAATTGTACAAGGTCCAGCCTTTATCTTCCTTGCGTCGGCCTCGCTATAAGCCCTTGCAGAAATATTTTCATAAAAGGGAACAGTCTCAATCTCAGTCACATCCATATTATGCACTCCCCCTAATTTCGATTACAAGAATCCTAGTCATTCCAGATTCTTTGTCGTAACACTTCAAAGAATACGTTTCACCCTTCTTAGGTTGCAATATATAGGCACTCAATATTTTCTCTTCTATACCGTCAATAGCAATCGCATATTCCCGTGCACCGAAGATTTCTTGAACAAGTCTAAATTCTATTCCTTGCCCATTTTCATTTACGGTACGTAATTTTAAGACTTTGCTAAAAAAACTGTCTATCTTAAAAGGGGCCACAATATGCTCATGCAAATAGAACTCCTCACCATAGCCTTGATCACAAAACACAAGTTCGTGCGCAAAAACATTGCGGCCATCTTCATCTTTCAAAATCAAGATTTGCGGAAGTTTACCATCACACCACGAGCATTTCTCTTGGGAATCATACACAAAACTCATATTGCACTCAGGACAACTTACACATTGCATATAGGAATGGGCAAAAGCCCTCGCCCACAACATAGCCGTCGGTCGCGTCTTTGGTGTAGTCCTTCCACATTCAGAAAAAGTTTTGTTGAAAAGGTCAAACGTTTCTTCGGTCAAGAAAGCCTGTCGCGGCAAACCATCTTTTGTATGATTAGACGTATCCTCGACATCTTCTACCCAGGGAATCTTTCCTGAATACTGCGGGTCAACCTCAAAATTATCTTGGGCAACATCGGCATTCTCTGTTTCGTCCCAGTTGCATTCATTGCCCCCCATCGCCTTTTCACCTGCAAAAGGATGCAATGCAGCAAGAGACTCAAAGGCAAGTACTGCAAAGGAGTAAACATCACTTGCCTGGGAACAGGGCGCACCACTCAAAAGTTCAGGAGCGGCGTAACGGGCAGTATAAACTAACTTATCGACATCTTCGCCAGGAACAAAAATATTGTCAGCATCAATCAGCCAAACATTCTGTGTCAAGCTCCTTGGATCTTCCGTCACATAGACGTTGCGGGGCGACAAATCGCAATAGACCATTCCCGCACCATGCAGCTTAGAAATTTCGGCCGCCAACTTGAACAAAAGTTCAAAACGCCTTCGGTGCCCACCATCTTCCGCCATTCGCTTTATTCCCGATTCATCAAGTGGAACAACATCCGAATAGCATACCATGTCATCCATAAACCGCATCACATATCCCGCATAATCCGCAAGGCGAGCCATCGGGTACGCAATATGGATTCGCTCAGGGAACGGCTTGTATATTATCGACTTAAAGCCATCATTCGCCTTTTCAAATTCAACTTTATTCTTCACGCGGTCAATAAGCGTCCCATTTGCACCAAGAGCAAACTTTACAACAATCTCCGGATTCTGCGTACGACACACAAGTCCCTGACCGCCTCGGCCAAGTTCCTTTCCCATCGCATGATTCAAGCCAAAGGAATCAAGGACTTCCCTAATTTCAACCATTATCCCATCACTATCGAGCAACGAAACAGTCGTATCACTTTTACTTTTTGCGTACATGGCTACAACCCAGCAATCACAAGAGTTTTATCATCAGTATGGTGTGGCACAGGCCAATTTTTTATCATGTTGCGGATAAAGAAATTTCTTCTCCAAAAAAACTTTTTACGAACTTCGCAAAAGACATCTTCGGCAAACGGGAGTTCTTTCCCAGACTCCATATCGGCAGAAATTCCATCAGTACAAAGAACAACTCCCTTAAAGAGGCTTCGGTCATAAAAACCATACTTAAATTCACTTACAGCAGACAAATCCGACAAAGAACATGTCGTATTCGAAAACGAATCCTTCTTATCATCCGTAAGCACAACGCTTTGGGCGCCATCTTTGCCCAAAAGACACACCATGCCATCGCCAAGTCTCGCAACAAATATCTTGCGTTTCGTCGCAAAAACAAACAGGCATGTCGCAGAACAATCCGTATCTTCACGAGGGCGCAAGAACTCTTTCCATGATTCTACAATATTTTCAAAAAGCCTTGTTATAGGAAGCGACTTGTCCTTATTTTTTACAAATTGCTCCATTTCCCCACGAACGGCAAGACACGCCATCCTAGATCCGACATCAGAAAAAGTCTTGCTCCCCATACCATCAGAAACAATAAAAAGGGAGTACTTTCTTTTCTTGACGCACAAAAAGGAGTCCTGGTTTGGAATACCCTTTGCAATATGGGCTGGCCCCACCACACTCGCACCACAAACAAATTTTTTCCCGAAAAAAATCATTCCCAGCCATCCTCACCAGAATCCGAATCACTAGACTGAGCGGCAGATTGAGAACCAGAATTACTTGGAAGAAGTTCTACCGCATATAGTATATCGCGAGCATTAACAACGCGCAATTCCCCAAAATCCTTTTTAAACACCGAGACATCCAAAGCGTCCCCGCCGCATAGAACGACAAAAAGAGATTTTTTATTCGCCGCGATAAATTTCTTGACGCTACTAGAAGTTCTGCAAAAATCCGACAAAGCATACCCATCCGTCAGCAATAGGACATTTTTCCCATCGAACTTTTCAACAAGAGCCTCAAGGGTTTCCCGCCCGCCATCCCACTGCATTTTGGAAAAAATGATCCGCTGAGATTCATCATAGAAATTCTGGAGAGTCGAAAGAGTCTGCATCACATTGCCGAGCACCGACGGTTTTCCCATCGTACACATGCTTCCAGACACATCAACAACAACGCAAATCTCTTTCATGCCCCAGAACTCCTACAAGTCAATTCCCAGTTCCTTCGCCAAGTCCTTGATAATCAATACAGAACCTTTTTCATTTGTCAGCAAGGCGTTCGGGTTTTGCGAGCGGCTGCGAACCGAAACAGTCATCGTGACGAACTTAAAGAAATCACGAATTTTACTAGCCTCCTCGGCCAAAAACACCTTGTTTTTCGTACCAGCCAAGAACTGGTTCAGCACAGGGGCATCCTTAGTCGTTCCTATCGCCATGGCAAAGCGTTCGCACTTAGAGCTGCGACCGCCGCTAACAAAATCCTGCATGGGGCCTTGCCAATCATCATTGGGTTCGCCATCCGAAACAAGGACTATGGCCGGGCGATATCCATTAGAAGGAATAACACTCTTGTCTTCGAGCATATCCTTTGCCATGCGTAACGCAAGCCCCATAGGTGTGCCTCCGTACGCTTTCAAAGCGAAAACGCATTCGATACCCTTGACAGACTGCAACGGAATATCGTACGACGCACCACCGTCACCAAAGCTGATTACAGCAAGGTCAATTTCGACCTCCCCATTACCCGCTGTTTTAAACGAATCTATCATCTCGTTTACGGCAGCATTCAGCTGTTTAATCTTTTCTCCATCCATGCTTCCACTCCTATCGAGCAGAAGAATTACAGGAAGAGGACGGGCTTTGGCAACAGTGTATTTTGACGGATCAAAAGCCATAATAAAACTCCTTGTTTTTAGTTAAATATACACTAATTTGAACTAATTGAATCTGGTTTGACAAACAATATATCTTTTGCAAAAAACTCTGTGTCAACCACTTTTTTGAAAAAAAAAACGAAAAAGATCCAACTTATTCATTGCATGTATTTGTGGGAAGGTTTATAATTCCACGTTACGCATAGTTAAACGGCAGTATCATAGCCGCATCCCAAATGTCCTTGGAACTCGCTTTGGGGTCTAAGACAGGATTCGCCTTCGCATACGCGGCAAACGATTCGCAGCGGTCGCATAAATCCTTATAGAGTTCAGCATACTTTTCGACAGATTCCTCACCTAACACATTCAGTATTTTTATCGGAGAAAGTGCCAAGGAATTTATAGTAAACTCAGGTGCATTTCGCATAACCTCTATGGACTTATTTAACAACTCTACCGAAATCTTGCGAGGGCCATCTGCACACTCATTGCAAATTGCAGCCCACTTTAGCACCACCCCTCCAGGATATGCATCAAATTCACGTTCGATCCATTTTTCTAATGAAAACGGAGTTTTCACAACAGGCTTTTCCACTTTCATCGAATAGGCCCATATTCTCAGGAAATTGAGGACAAGCCAGTTATCGACCTTCTCATCGCCATTCAAATCATGCGAAAATTGTTCCATCGTTTTCAATTCGCCAAGAACTTCTTTCTGCTGAATTTCAAACCACTTAACAGCATTTTCAAGGTCTCCTTTGCGAAGATACTCCACCACCAAAAAACTTGACGGTAAATTTCTCATGTAATTGGAGTGTTTATAATCTTCTAGCAAATATTCTATCGCCTTATCATGTTCATCCGAAAAAGCCAACGCCTGCCCAAGCGTTCCGCAAATCACAGAATAGCGTTTATCTGTAAAAGAATCCTTTTCAACATCAATCCTTGAATAAAAAGAATCTTGTTCCTTCTTTTTATTATAGTCTTCCAAAATTCTCTCATAATAGGAGGAACTAAAATCATACGAATTAAAGCGCACCTGTGCGTAACTTTCAATCTGAAATTCCTCTTCGATGCTAGAAAGTTCAGCATACGTGTCTTTATCCGTGCAAACTTGCAAATAACCCTTTATTTTTTCCGCCAAAGCTCCCACGGCATCAAGATCAATACTCCCAGAATGTTGCGCATACTCCCCTTTCATTTTCAGATACCGAGCACACACAATAGGCGAAGGAGAAAACCTGTCTATAAAACCATCGAGAAGCTCTATCAATTCACCTGTTCTTAAGAAATCCTCACCCTCCGTTCCGCGATTGCGCATTTTTTCAATGCACAAGTCTGTCAAAATTTTCCAAACACTGTCATAGTTCCGGCTTGTCACGGTTTCAAAGAGTTTCTCTAAATTAGTCTTGGCATTTTTGGGAGAATCAAAGAAAAGTGTTCCTATAAACTGAGCAGCGGTGGCAAAATCACCAGACTCTATAAAGGCTTGTACATTATAGCCCTTGACCAATCGTCTCTTTTTCGCCTTTTCGGGAATAACATCTTTACGATTGACCAAAGTCGCCGCAATATCAGCCATAGCAGGGAAAACATAATTATTTGCAGATCGACATAGTACCGCACCAAATTTCACATTAGGATAAGACTTCTTTATAAAATTTTTTATCGATTTTGACAAATTATTATGATACTCATTCAAAAGATCAAGATATTCTTTTTCCGTCGCTCGCTTATTGTAATCACCACCATAGGCAAGAACAGTCTTTACAGCATTTTCAACATCTTGGACTTCTTTATCAGAAACACAAAACTTTGACTTAGTTTTCAGTTGACGAATCACAATATCTACAGGATATTCATATCCAATGACATCCAATGCACGTTGAGCAATAAACAAGTTTACCGAATCATCTTTCTTAAACATTCCAGATTCAAATATGTGACCCAGAACTTCATAAAGGGAATTCAAATAGTAATTTTGGCGATTCCCTACAAATTCAGTATTTTCTGACGATATAAAAATTTTCTCAAAATATTCTTTTCGAATTTCATTATCTCGTACAAATTCCATTGAACGATTCAAAAAAATCTGACCCGAAGTGAACCTCACGTCGCTTGCATGGAAAAACATTTTGACAACATTACTCAAAAACTTTTCATCATTTGAATCGTAGGTCTTTTGATACTTATCAGAATCTATTGCAAATGCACATTCCTTCAAAAACTTTTCGCATTCTTTCTCGTTTTTTCTCGTAACAACAGCACAAACAAAAGACTTGTCATCTTCCGCAAAGCAATCAAATCGACCCGTTTCGTCAATTCCAATGTTCCATGTTGCCATTTTAAATTCCTTTATGCATAGTTAAACGGAAGAATCATCGCAGCATCCCAACAATCCTTATCCTTGTCAAGTTTAAATGATTCACTATGAGCTTCAACATAAGCCTTAAAAGTTTCACATTTACTCATAAGCAACCGCAACAACATTTCGTATTCCGTTTCATATTTTTCATTTTCAGTCACAGAATAGAGCATTTGCAAAATCGGGAGCGAAAGTGTTTTTATTGTAAATCCGCCCTTTTGCAATAAATTATGAGCTTTACACAAGAGCTCAACGCCTCGCTCCCCCTGACCACTTAACATAAGCGAGAACGCAGCCCACTTGAGAACAAGCGGCCACGGATAACAGTTCTGAAAGTTCCACGATTCCAAATCAGGAATATGCGGCTCTACAGTTTTTTCCTGTACTTGAGCCATCACCAGAATCTTAAAGTAATTGACCATCTGCCACAAATCTGATTTTGGCGAAATCGTCTTGCCAAATTCGTCGAATGAAATTCCACCCGTCTGTTTTTCAAACCATTCACAAGCTTGTTCAAAATCAGATTTACGATGGTACACCGTTACCAAAAAACTTGCGGGCATCGACTTCCAACCATCCGAGGAACACGCATAATCTTCTTTAAAACACGTAATAGCTTCGTCCAAATCGTCTTGGAATGCTGCTGCTTGGCCAAAAGTGCCAAGCAATGCCGCATAGTCATCGTCAACAGTCGTATTCTTGAACGGGAATGGCAGTTCACAGAATTTTTCTTGACAATCGAGCAAAGGTTCGAGACGGTTACTGACACTAGCGAAGTCATAACCGTTAAACGGCATCTGCGCACCAATTAACTTTGTCTGTAAATAGAATTTCCAACGGTCTAGGGTACTACCAATTTCTTGGATGTTTTCCACCCAATAATGGTCAACAATATCCAGTACAACGCATTTTGTATCTCCGTGATGCGAGGAAATTTTTGCAAAGATACGCCATATATCCATCAACAAATGAACATCTATACCAAGTTCATTTTTTTGTGCAAGGCTCAAGCTTTCAATTCTTTTGTATTCATTTTGCAATTCAGAAGCTAGTTTAAAAACGCAGTCAATGAGTTGAGACGAATCCCCGCGATTATCAAGCGCATATTCACACGAATCTAATATTATTTTCCATATATTCACATAATCATTTTTTAAGGAGAAAGCCTTATCCATTATATCACGGAACAAATTAATCGGAATATTTTGATTGGTCAAAAAGGCCTGCAACCACAATTGAGACGCTAACAATATTTCGTTGTATTTTAACATTTCAGTACACCTATCACTAGAAGGTGCACCAGCATCACTACACTGTATGGATTCAATCTTGGAACTTTCAAGGAATTCTTTAGAATTTAGATTTATCATTCCTCCCGCTTGATCCGCCAACACCACAAAAACATTATTTTTAGCAGAATCACATACAAGTGTAAGTTTGATATTTTTTTTATTTACCGTAGCAATCCACTTTTTCAGTTGTTTTTCAAAATATTCGCTATAATTACTCCATTCCTTATACTCACGTCCATCTACTGCAAATATTCCTTCACTGTAGGTGTGCGAGATAGCTCTCGTAGCAACAGCAATATCGACAACGTCCCCATCTTTTATCAAATCGCATTCTAACACTGAACGCAACACAGTCATAACGGCGGTAACCCACCAATGATGAGGGTTGCCCAACACAACGGGACGGCCTTTCGAAATAATGACTTTAGAAATATGTTCTTTCAAGGCGTTGAAAATACGTTCTTTTTGCTTCACCTTGAATTCGGTTGCATGGAAGAAACTCAGCAATTCTCTTCTGTCTTTATGAGTCCGACTTTTTTCCGTCTTATATAATTGGGCAAAAACGCTTTCCAGTTCATCTGGTGATTCTTGCGAAAATGCAGCACAAACATATGACTTATCCAGCTTGTTCGCATAATTAAAACTTCCCGATTCATCAATCCCGATATTCCAGTAAGCCATTGGCAACTCCTTTTTTTTTAAATATATAAAAACACTAAAGGCCCGCTAAAAAGCGGGCGGGCTGAAGGTGAAACTTTCCCTAGGAGCGGGGACTATCGTTTGCGACCATTTTTTGAATGGTACCCACGATAGTAACCACAGCAGAGATAATTGCGAGGATTCCTTTTACCTGATTCATGATGTTCTCCTTGTTTGAATTTGGTTTAGGCGTGTGGCTTAGTGTCGCTGTCGAGATCGCCGTCAAGAACGGGACCGCTGGGAAGCGATTTGATTTCATTGTTCATCTTTTCTACAACGTCGGCAATTGCTTTAGCAGCTGCGATCAGAGTACCTGCAACCATGAGAACGTTTTTAACTTTATTCATTTTTCTCTCCTTGTTGAAATGATTATTGCCTTTCCCCTATTATATCTTCATTTCAAAAAGGAACGTCAACCAAAAAAAACAAAAAAAAATTCAAAGCATCGAAATTGTATAACGCCCGCTGCCCATCACGGTATTTTTACCAACCCCAATCAAACGCCCCATGCGGAGCAGATCAAACAAATCCGCAGACACATTGCGGAGCACAACAGTTCCCGTAAATCCCGAATAGTCGAGCCGCGAATTTTGTCGCGAACTCAAGCGTGTACGCTGCACCACTTGCGTATCGGCACTAGTAACGATACGAGCAACATCTTTTAAAACATTTTCGCCCCAATCAGGAGGGAGCACCTCTCCGTAAAACTGCGAAAGCATTTTCAGCCGTTGCACCAGATTGCGGAAAAATGATTCTGTATCCCATTCCATCAAAAATTTACCGCCAACGGCTCGAAGCGTCATAGGGCGAGCTATGTCAAGGCAAACACCATGCTCAGGGGAAAACGACGCAGGCAAAACTTGGCCATCGACCAATTCAGCCAAGGCATATTCGCGGATTTCATTTGTATTAAATTGTGGAATTTTATCAACATAAAAATGAACGCACTTTCTGCCAACACCCTCATGTCCGAGAATTACTAGCGATTCATACAAAAGAGGCACTAGATTTTCGCATTCTCCAAACAACACAACGTCAAGTTCAAAATGGTTTTCACCGCAATGGCCGCAACTCAACACGGCCCCTACCGGCGGAGTCGCGATCCGTTCACGTTCCGCCACATCAGATGCACCAAAAAACAGTGCATAAAGTTGTTCAAATCGTTTGCCTTCATCATGCCAGAAATAGCCCAAGGCACCGCGCAACACCGCCTCGGGAAAACGCATGAATTCCTTGGGGCGTTCAACTACCAAAGTAAATTTTGCACAAGTCAAGCTAAGTTCAGGCCAAATATCCATAAAATGCCACGCTATGCAGTCATATATAAATAAAAAATTCCCGTTCAAAAGCGGGAAAAATAATTAGATGCGCCGGTCATTGGCCTTTATGGACCCTATCGGTCGCCTTACGGCTCCCTCCAGGGTGACAATTCATATAGAAAACGACAAAAGTAAATTTTCATAAAAAAGCCGACCCCGGAACAAGTCCGGGGTGACAAACGCAAACAAGAATGTTACTGGATGCTTCGGCCAATGGCCTCAGCATGACGAATCTAACTGCAATGGATCCTATCGCTGCGCTCCAGGATGACTAACGCAAGTCGTCATAGCGGACACTGCCCCGCCATCTAGTTTACAGTTCGATAATTCTGTCGTTCTGCAGGAGCTGTTCGAAAGTTTGGCGTTCACGGATAATTTTGATTTCGCCATTCGTGAACATCGTTTCGGCAGCGTAGCGACGGCTGTTGTAGTTGCTGCTCATGGCGGCACCGTAAGCACCGGCATCGTGGAGAATCAAGAGGTCGCCCACCTGAGCCTTCGGGAGCTTGCGCGTCACGACAAAGCCGCCTTCTTCCTGCGTGAATACGTCACCGGATTCGCAAAGCGGGCCTGCGACAACGGCATCCACCGTTTCATTGAGTTCGCGACCGTCACGGGCGACGATAGAAATGCCGTGGTAGCTGCCGTAGAAGCTCGGACGAACGAGATCGGTAAAGCCCGCGTCCACAAGGTAGAACAAATTATCACCCTGCTTCTTGACAGCACGAATTTCGGCAACGAGGTAGCCGCTTTCTGCAACAAGGTAACGGCCCGGTTCCACTTCGAGGTGGACATCATGGCCGATGCTCTGCTGAATCTTCTTGCGGGCATCATCCCAGAGCTTGTAGTAAGCGTTCACGTCAATGCGGTTGCCCTTTTCTTCTTCGTGATACGGAATCGGAAGACCACCGCCAGCGCTAATCGTGCGGAGGTGAGAGCCCAAGCGGCGGCTTGCATCGACCATGGCATCGCAAACCTGAGCCAAGTGTTCGAAGTCCGTGCCGGAACCGATGTGCATGTGAAGACCAGTGATCCACATACCATTGCTCTGGGCGAGCTTGATGCAATCCTTAATCTGTTCGTGCCAAATGCCGTGCTTGCTCAAATCGCCACCGGTATTTGTCTTGCGGGAGTGACCATGACCAAAGCCAGGATTCACGCGGATCGTGAGTTCAGACTTCACACCGAAATCAGCGAGTTGCTGGATCATGTCCGGCGAACCCACGTTCACGGCGATGTCGTACTTCTTGACGAGTTCGAGAGCGTCGCGGTCGAAGATGTCGGCGGTGTAAACGATTTCGGGAACCTTGCCCTTCTGTTGTCCACCCTTGAAGCCGGCCTTGAGGGCACGCACAATTTCACCAGCACTCACTGCATCGACAGCGCAGCCGAGCTTGCGGATAAGCGAAACCACGGAGAGGTTCGGGCATGCCTTTTGAGCAAAGCGCACAGTGTCAAAAACCTGCACGTCCTTTACAGCACGTTCAATCGTAGCACGGTCATAAATCCAAAGCGGAGTGCCGTATTCACTGGCCGCTTTCAAAATCACTGAATCAGGGATGGAATATTTCATACGAGAGCAAAGATAGTAAATAGTGGTTAGTGGCCAGTGGTTAGTAGATTGTTGGATGTGCTATGTTTTTAACGGTCATCCTGGAGGCCCAAAGGGTCGATAGGATCCATGGAACATCTGTGCAGATGTTGTCACAATTTGTTTTACAAAAAATGAAAAACGCTGGCAGAAAAACCAGCGCATTCTTCAAGAAATACTACGACAAATACCGCAAAGGCAACATTTATCAAGCATCTTTGACAAGACGGACTGACGCATACTCAGGGACATCATCGTCAAAGTCTATCTCATCCGCGCCATCTTCAAAACGCACGCACCCATAGAATTTGTCATGACTCAAAGGATTATTGAACTTGTCGACGTACCAAAAATGTGCCGAGATATCTATCAAGTCAAAATAGTCATCGCTGTCGCCCATGCCGCCAGGCATCATCGAAAAACCGTATCTGTCGGAACTCGATTTCACCCATTCATTCGACGCGATAACTTGCAAAACGTCTTTACAGCGAGCGTCCTTTTTCGCAAAGCGAATCAACGTTTCCCACTCCTGCTCTGTCGGGATATGCCACCCTTCGGGAATTGCACGCTCCAATCCCTTCTTTGTGTACAAGTAGCCGTATTTATCGAAATACTGGTAGTCGTCATCGTAGGCAACGCAATCTCTTGAATTCAATTCGAATTTCAAGTTTTCTGCCAGCCACACTTGCTTGCCGATTTTGCAAGTTTTATATTCGACTTCATCACGGGGGTCCACAAATGTCCCCGTCTCCACAGACGCTTTTTTGTCCAGTTCACCGGATGTCGCAACCGCCGGAACAGCATCCTCTTTTTGCATAATCATATAAACTCCCATTTTTTGAAACCAACGAAACTGCTGATTTTTACACCACAAAATATAGACTGCGGTAAAAGCGAAATCAAGTTTTTCCGAAGTTCCGCTTTTTGGAACTTTAAATTAATTTATAAAGAGTAAAATTGCATTCCGTTTTCAGCATTACTTTATTACAATACATACTAAAACAACAAAATTGACGTTTTAGTATGTAAAAATTGAGCTAAAACCAGTTCAAAACGCATTAAAATAGGCTTTATCGGCATTATTTCCGCAAAAATCGTTCAAATACAGCCGTTTTTCCGAAAAAATTACATACTAAATGAGTCAAAATCGCTTTTTAATATGTAAGCATACAACATAACAGCATTTTGATTGCAAAAAAAGTCAAATACTCAAGGCAAGTTTCGCGCCAAACGTCTTATAGAACGGATCTATTTCAGGGACAACTTGAATCTTCATTTGCGAAGTCCTTCGGTATCTCTCTTTCCAAGCATTTTCACGATACTCTTCGGCCTTTTTCTGGTATTCTTCGGACATTTTCATTTTACGACGACCATTACCATCTCTGATTCCGTTGGTTGAGAAAATAACGATACCGGCAGTTGTTGCACCTAAAGAAAGAGCCATCACACCTAGACCTCCTAGTGACGAGGGATTTTTGTGATTTTTCATCACGGCCAAACAACCAAGGCCAACCAATGTTAAAACGCCACCCAATATCATTTGTCTAGAAGTGCCTTTTAACAAATTTTCTCCCTCTTTTTTGTAACGATCCGCCAACGACTCGTAATACGCAGCACTGTCCGCATACATCGCGCTATCGACATTTGGAGATTTTTCATAATCATTCAGAACCGACATTTTTTGATAGGGTTCGGATACAGATTCTGTCAAAGAATCAGACTCCGCAAAACACACGCCCCCAAGAACAAACAAAATCAAAAGGATAATTTGTTTCATACACGCAATATACAATTATTTAAAAGAAAAAACCCCGAGTCTTTCGACTCGGGGCTTTTCAGCGGGAAGAGCGAGATTCGAACTCGCGATAGGATTAAGTCCTATACGTCCTTAGCAGGGACGCGCCTTCGGCCAGCTCGGCCATCTTCCCATCTTGGGGACACTAATTTTAACAAAATTTCAGAAAAATTTCAAGGGGTAATAAGTAAAAACATTAATTTTCCTTGAAAAAAGCTCTATTTTTATACGAAATCGCGGTTCCTGCAAGACACCCCGCCAAAACTTTTGTATCTTGTAAGTCGTTAATACTCAACGATTTACAAAGAAAAATGAACAAGTTCGTCAAAATTATTGTAGCCATTATTCTTGTAGCCTTAATTTGCTGCATCCCCTTTTATATCGTCGTATTCAAGATTCTCCCGGAACGCGATCCGGACAATCAGTTCAACCGCGCCAACATTTTGCAGGTTCTTTCGGGCGAAACCCGCGTGTTCTATGAAGACGGCGAAAGCTTGCTAGGCGCATTCTTCGACGCGAACCACCGCGTTTACGTGCCTTACGGCGACATTCCGGTCAACTTGGTCAACGCCCTTATCGCCGCCGAAGACTCCCGCTACTGGACGCACAACGGCTACGACCTCAAGGGGTTCATGCGCGCCATGGTCAACAACGTGAAGTCCGGGCGCATCACCCAGGGCGGCTCCTCGCTGACGCAGCAGACGGTCAAGAACATTTTCGGCCGCGAAGAACGCAGCATCAAGGAAAAGCTCAAAGAATTTTTAAACGCGCTCCGCATGGAGAAGCATTTCTCCAAGGAAGACATTCTGGAATTTTACCTGAACCAGTTCCACGTTTCGGGCACGGGCAAGGGCGTCGCCATCGCGGCTCAGTATTTCTTTAACAAGGAACTCAAGGATTTGACGCTTGCCGAATGCGCATTCATCGCAGGCTCGGTGAAGGGGCCGTTCAACTACGACCCGTTCATCCAACGTACCGAAGAACGCCGAAAAATGGCAATCGCACGTGGCGAAGATAGACTCCGGTACGTGCTCGGGCGCATGGTCGAAGAAGGCTACATCGAACAGGCCGACATGAACAAGGCCACCGAAAAGCCGCTGGAATTCAACCACGGCAACTTCCGCTTCACGATGAGCACGACGCTCGAACGCTTGGAAGAACGCCTCGACAGCGACTACTTCCATGAACTGTTCAAGGAAGAAGGCATCGAAGACTGGCGCAAGGCGCAGCTCGAAATCACGACAACGTTGAACGCAAAGTCCCAAGACGCCGCCAAGCGTGCATTGCAGACAAACATCAGCAACTTGCAGCTGCAACTAGGCGGTTTCGTGCTCCCCAAGGCTCAATTTGCGAACAGGGCCCGCACCGCACGCAAAGGCGATTACTTGTACGGCGCCGTCGATAGCGTATTTTTCGATACGACCGGGAGACTGCAATCGCTCAAGCTGAACTTCGGACAACTGAAGGGCATCGTTACGGAGCAGGCGGTCAACGACTTCGCGAAGCTCGCCGGTGGCGATGTGAACAAAATTCTCGCGACCCAGCTCAAGCCCGGCGCAATCCTCCTCGTGAGCATCATCGACGAAACCCCGATTGACGGTTACGCCCCGTGCAAAATCGAAACGGAACCGGTATTGCAAGGTGCCCTCATCGCCATCAGGAACGGCAAGGTTCTTGCAAGCCAGGGCGGGTTCCACAACACGGGATTTGACCGTAGCTTCAAGGCGCTCCGCCAGCTCGGATCTAGCTGGAAGCCGCTCCTTTACGCACTCGCATTGAAATACCATTGGAACTACCTCGACAACCTCGAAAACGAATTCAACGCCTTCCAATACGGCAACCAGTTCTACTTCCCGCGTCCGGACCACAAGAACAAGGGCGATGTCGTGAGCATCGCATGGGCGGCGACACGTTCCGAAAACATCGCCAGCGTTTGGCTGCTGGAACATCTTTTGGACAAGCTATCCGACAAGGAATTCGAAGATGTCGCCCGCGAAAACGGATTCACGCGTGAACCGGGCGAAGAACGCATACGCTTCGTCGAACGCTTACGCGACAAGTTCGGGCTCATGATAAAAGAAGATGTCAAGCGTGAAATCGAATTCACGAAGGCCCGCGATGCACTTGTCGAACGCTACATGAACGACGGCAAAGTATTGCAAGCCCGTGCCGTGCAAAATCTGCGTTACGGGACGTTCAACGACATCGGCTTAAAACAAGCTAAACGCGACGCAAAGATGACGAAGTACGTCAACCACAACTTCAAGCGTTACTCCGAAATTTGGCGTGCCCGCGAAATCCAGGAACTCGACCCGGATGAATCCGCAAACTTGCTGCCGCTCGATTCCGTGAAGCTTGCAGACAACTTCTCTCTTGCCGATTTCAAGCGTTTGAACGCGATGATTGAACCCGTCGATAGCGACGCAGATTACTATAACATGGAACACCTGCGTTATTGGCCGGATTACCGCCGTGCGCTTTCTATGTCGGAATACGCACGTTTCGCACACGAAATCGGCATCCACCAGAAATTGCAGAAAGTGTTCAGCATGCCGCTCGGCGTGAACGACATTACGCTTGCCGAAATCAGCACCGCCTACCAGACAATTCTTACGGGTAAAGTTTTCAAGTGCAAAGATGCCGACTGGTCGGACCCCTGTTTTATCAAGGAAATCCGAAACCGCGACGGACGCGTCATCTTCAGAAACAAGATGGAAACCAAAACGGTGCTCGACGATACTGTAACGACCCAGATGGGTGTCATGTTGCGTTCCGTGTTCACAAACGGTACAGCCCACAGCCAGCTTTCAGCGCTTAGCGTCAAGAATCCCGAAGGTTCGAACAAGCTCCGCTTCCCGGTGATGGGCAAGACGGGTACGACAAACGATTACAGGAACGTGGCATTCTTGGGAGCGCTCCCGACGTACGTGAAAGAAAAGAACGGCATCGCGCTGGATAGCGTTGTCGCTATCGGAAGCTATGTAGGCTTTGACGACAACAAGCCCTTGAAATCGGGACGCACACGTATTGCAGGCGCTTCGGGCGGCCTCCCGCAATGGGCCGAATTCGCCAAGGAAGAAATTGAAATTCTCGGAATTCCAAGGCAGATCGACTTCCTCGATATTTCGATGATTGCAACAGGCGAAGTGCCGCTGATGCTGACAAACGAACGTGGCGAATTGACAGTCGATCCGATGACCGGCGAAGCTTTGCTCCGCGGCGAAAAAGGACGCCCGCTGCCGTGGCTCGACGTGCCGGGATTCACGCCGCCGCAAGTGCAGAAGATTGCCGCAGAAACCATCGCAAAATCGGGCATTGTTGTAAGCTTGCCGATGCCGCAGACCGCAACACCGGATACCGGAGCACAAACAAACGCACCGGGTTCCGCGACACAGGCAGGAACAGCACCGCAGACGACTCCGCAACAATTCATCCCGGCAGACGCAAGACCGGTTTCAGAAGTCATGAAGGCCGATTCCGCAAAACGTGCCGCAGAAGCCGCGAAGAATACCGCCGGAACGCAGCCCGCTGGAACCGCGCCGCAGCAAGGCTCAGCCACATCGGCAACACCCGCAGCAACGCAGGCCGCAACAGCACAGCAAACCGCAAAGCCCGTCATTCAGCCGCCGAAACCGCAAGCCGCAATGCCCAAGGACGACGACTGGGATCTGCCTGAAAACTTCAACAGCAAGAACGCATTCGTGCCTATCGAAGCAGACGCAGATTAGACGAAATATTTTTTATTGTCACCCCGGCCACTGTGCCGGGGTCAGTTTTTATGAGAACTCACTTTTATCGTTTACTATAGAACTAGGGATAAAATACTGCATTGTCATGCCCGCGAAGTGAACCGAAACCCAAAACCTATTTTTTCATTTAATTCACCTTATCTAGTTTTTTGCAAATAAAATCAATCGCTTCCTCTTCTTCGGTATAGCGGTCGTACATCATCTGAAACATCGGTGCGATTGCAGATACGATGTTGGCCACAATCTGTTGGTAAGATGATTTTTGGTCCCTTGCCATATCAATCAGGTGGGTAGCCTGATTCCTTGCCATGATGACTATCGCCGCCTTACCCATGTACTCGTGCTTGCTCACGATATCCCTGAACACTTCGTACGTTCGTTCGGTATACGTGTTAAACTTGTCCAAAGTCAGGCTCAAGGCGTCCGGATGTTTCTTGAATGATTCGTATGAGCTGTCGAGATTGTCTTTTGGGAGATTCATGCGTGCCTCTTGGTGAAGTGCTGTTACATTATCGGTTTCTGGCAGGCGAATGTCAAAAAAATTTGAGAAAAAAAATTTTTTATAAAAATGTCTTGTTTTGTCATTTCAATTTATCTATATTAGGGAACATGAGAATAAAGGTGATCTTTTTTGTTTTCGGTGCCGTTGGAGCACCACCCGATAAAACCCGCTATCGGCGGGACCGCCTGATTTCATAACATTTTTATAGTAGTAGATATAGACATATTTTAAGACCTATTGTATACGCAATGGGTCTTTTTTGTTTTTCACCCCCAAAAAAGGAGCTGCCCATGCAGTACAACAACCAAACCGCCGAAACAATCCGCCTTATCGCGGTTGCCCAAACCACCACCGATGCGGAAAAACGCAATCATGCAATGCATGAGCTTTGGGAAATCCACGGCGAACACCTTGTCGGCATTATGGCAAAGAAATCGTACCAGATTGATTCCGACTTTGGCTATAGAGGCTGTAGTTTCAAGGAACGTCAAAACAACCTGATGGGAGAAGCCTACCTCGTGCTGCATGATGCGGCGATGACATTTGATCTCGGCAAAGGAGTTCCCTTTGCAGCATACATTGCACAGAAAGGCAATTGGCATGTTGCTGACGAAAAACGCGAAAATTCCAAACATGGGGAGTGGGAAAAATGCGTTGATTTCGCAGCGGAAAGCATTTCGGTGGGCGATTCCCTCGGTGAAAAAAAGGACATCCAGATGTTCCGCAAGGCCGCTGCATGCAGTGCGGATTTTGACGAAGAAATTTATCTAAAAAATGCTATGCATTGCATCTACCGTGCGACTGAACAAAATTCTCGATTGCACAAATATTTCGGTGTTTGCCTTGAATTGCTTGAAAGAGGCTTTGATTACAGCGACGCCGAAATCGCAAGACGCTTGGGTTGCACTCGTGCCAATGTCGGAGTGTACAAGAAAGCGCTAATCCGCATGATGAAAGAGGATTGGCGCTTTGAAGATGTTTGCCCACGAACTGCAGCATAGTGGAGGTGTAAACAAGCTGTCTTCTAACAAAAGTCCGCTTGTTTTCTATCTGTTTGCTTTTTTCATAAGATAGTCTTTTACAAATCCATCAAAATCCCTTATATGACTGCTGATAAACTCAAGAGCGTTGCTGTCGCCTTTTATAGCCCAATCAAAAATTCTTGACAGACTTTCATGATCTGCATACCAATCCCAGAATGTATCGAAATGTTCACAGTAAATTTTTCGTGCATTTTCGTTTTCTTCGCCCCATTCGAGAATATTTGGATATAATTTTTTGAATTGCTCAAATGACATGTCGCTGTATTGCTCAACAATGATTTTTTTAGCTATGTCATCACCATCTTTAGCGTATTGAACTATGTATGGAAATGCACGATTTTTGCGATATTCATCATTACTAAGAGCATCTTTGAAATCATCTTCTTTTAAGTCAAAATCGCATAAGCGATGTCTCCATAAATCAATTTCATCGGTTGTGTACCATTTGTTATCGTAAATGATTTTTGCAGCCACTCCATCCTCACAATAATTCGCCCAAAAATCGATAAGTTCTATAAAATCGTTAGGATGTTCATAAATATATTCGTTAGCTTTTTCTTGGTCTTTGCGGTAAAATAGATTAAGGCTGTTATTTGCACATAATTCGATTAATTCCTTTGGCATGTTGAAGAAGTCCGTTTCTATCATTTTATGAATGCATTCTTTAGCTCTTTTATTTCCAAATTCAGCCCATTCTTCAATTAATCCTTTAAAAATATCAGGATGTGAACAAATTATTTCAATAGCTTTTGGATCTCCACCATCGGCCCATTCTCCTATCAATTCCGTAAAAGCTTCAGGATTTTGATATACAGCTTTAATAGCTTTTTCGTCCCCTTCTTCAACCCATTCCGCAATCAATTTTGGAAAAGCATATGAATTTTGATAGATATATTCTTCGTTAAAATCGTTGTCACTGTTAAGCCACCATTTTTCAATTATTTTCGAGAAGGATGATGGATTGGCATAAACGCGGTCGATTGCTTTTTCGTTTTTTCATTTGCCCATTTTTCAATAATTTTTGTGAAATTTTTAGGATACTGATAAATTAGTTTTTTGGCGTAATCATCATCTTCTTCAGCCCATTTTTCTAAGAGCACTGTAAAGGAATTTGGTAAATTAGAAAAATGCTCTTCTGCCATCTGATATATGATTTCTTTAGCGAAATGATCGTCATTTTGAGCATCGTCCGTGTTGGTAGCGATAAAAAAGGGTCTTGGAGCGTAAAATCTTGAATCTAGCTCAATCCCACGGTTCGTTCTCCGCTTCATCTTCGCATTCTTCCATTTCTTTCTTTGCATCATAAAGTGCAAGCTGGTCGAGCGTTGCGTAAATTTTCTCGGCATTTATGCTGTGGAGATGAAAGTTTATTGTGATGTCGATGGCATCGCTGTCAAGATTGCAGATAACGTCGCAAATTCTTCGCCTTTCTTCTGGCGAAAGCATGGAAAAATCGATTCTGATGGACGGAGAATCGTCGTATTCGCCACGGATGAAGTTTATCCCCATGCTGTTGCAAAGGGCTGTTCGGAGTTGCTCGCGCATTTCGGTCAATTGCTTCAAGCCTGTATTCCAATTCGTTTTCGGAAATTTTGAGACGTACTTGTCTAGCTTTTCCTTGATGTCCGGGAATCTCCGACTTTCGATACCTTCTTTTCCGACATAAATTGTTTCAACGGGGAAACCTGTTTTCATGTAGTCCACGTCAATGCAGACCGCATCGCGATCGTAGATGTCGATGAGCAATTTGCCATCGTCATCGCGGAATGGGAAATTTGCTGTAGCACCGTTGACGCATCTTTTTACGCTGATGAAAAATACAGGGTGGAGCGAGAGCAAGTACTGCTCCAACTCTTCGCAAATCCAACGTTTTTTCCAACGAAACAACATGGCGATTCTCCTGAATGAAGTGGACATATACATTATCGTTTTGGAGTAAGCCAATGTCAATTTATTTCAATATGATCTGTATATTTTAACCGTTGGATGATACTTATTCGTACGATTTGGATGCAAAGAAAAATTCAATGGGAGGTCAGAAAGAAAATAGCGACACCTTACGCCATTCGCGCCACAACAAAGAAAAAGGCGAACAGAGGCACGATAAAAATCCAGACACCCTGAAAGTAATGTTCTAGATCGGCATCGCTCATGGTCGAATGGTCTATAAGCGAAACCACCAAATACCAAAGCCCGATACTCGCCCACAAAGAAAGCCCCCCTGCAAAAATGACTCGCAGCAAGACAACACCAAGTACAAGCCCCACAATTGTCGGCGCTACCGCGGTCAAGGAGTGCTGTACCGCCCGCATGAACCATGGCCCGCGAACGCTATAGCTGATGTGCCCGAGCCGCCCGTCCTCATTTTCGAACATGCAAATTTCATGGACTTCGGCACCTGTAATTACGGCAAAGCACAAGTGAGCCATTTCGTGAACAAACGTTCCCGGAAACGTCAAGAAGTTCACAAAGAAATAAGCGAAATCGTAATTGATTTCTTTGAGTACCACAACTTGCAATCGCTCAAGAGCAAAAAGTAAAAGCCCTACAACGACAGGAGCAAGTATTGCGGCCACCGTCAAAATTGCACTGATTCCAGACAGAGCACCGATTCCGTTGCCCCATCCGAACCAAGCGATAATTTGTTGCATCAGAGATGTCATGAACCAAAAATACCTTACTTTTCATCTTTCGTAAGTTCATAAGGACATTTTTCGCGGACTTTTACCCAATAATTTGTATCCACAGACAAGAGAACTTTCGCCCTCAAATTGACAGAACCGACGATACTTTTGTAATAGACAGAATCCACTACGGGTTCCGTGCTAATCTGCTTTTGAATCATTTCCGGCGTTTCGCTCCCCGTCAAAAACAGCCGGCACCCGGTTCTAACCTGCTGTTCAAAAATCATCACAGAATCCCCGTCGCGATCCGTGAAAATCGGATGCATGTAGTCGTGCGTCTCCCACGCATAATAACCCTTAGGGCATCGCGGCGAATACTCGGCAACGACTTCGTGCGCAATTCGCGTATCATCATCCACAACGCCTTTGAACACTTCATGGAAAAAGTATTCAATGTCAAAAGCCATCAAGGCAACGAACAAGTAAAACCAGATGTTGATCTGGAAGTTGTTTGGAAGGTATCGCGAATACTTCATAACTCCTCCTGTTTGAGCGTTTTTCGGCCTGCCACAGATATATCGTTTTAAGGAGAAGGAATGTCAAATAATTTTTGGGGGAAATGTGGGGATGGTACTGTAAAAGCACAAAAATGCCCCAGTAAAATCCATCGCAAGCCCAAAAGTATCCGCTTTTTCACCCTTTTCCAATGCACTTGCCTTTCAAAAAGTCTATTTTACATTTATCCTCCCCCGCTTTTCAGGACCGCCTTATGATTCATTTTCTCAGCCGTGCAACAGATTTTGCGAAAGGTTTTGCCAAAAGCTCCGCGAATGTTTTTTCCAAACGTCTTGCGATTTCGCTTATGGTTGCCGCAGGGATTCCTTCGGTTTCGTTCGCTGCGATTGACATTACCGTCGAGACGCAAAAGGGCGTGAAAAAGATTTCGCCGTATCTTTACGGGAGGAACATCGATAAAATCAGCGATACCAAAGTCGAGAGCGATTCGACGGAAGAGGCGTTCATAAGCCAGATGCTCGAAGCGGGCATTCACATGTTGCGGGCGAACAACGGCAACAACGCAACGCGTTACAACTGGAGTAAAAAGCTCACGGTACATCCTGACTGGTTCAACAACGTTTATTCGCACGACTGGGGCATCACCGCGAAAAAGGTGCTCGACAAGATGCCGGGAATTGACGCCATGTACGCTTTCCAGCTGACGGGTTATGCGGCAAAGACGAACGAGTACAATTTCGCCGATTGGGACTTCAAACAAGCTCATGACGGAAAGAATGCCAACCGTTCCCTTGATCTGGCTGGCGGCGGAGAGGTCGAAGACGATGGCGAAACGCTAATCAAGGCGGGCGATTACACGCTTTATAACGAGCCATGGCCAGCCGATTCTACGGTGGGGATTATCCCGCATTGGAAAGACGAACTGAAATACGACATGAGCCGATTCCAGTATTGGAGCATGGACAACGAGATGGAAATTTGGCGTGGCACGCATTCCGATTTGGATTTGCCCGTGACAGGCGACTTTCTTGTGGAGCGCTACATCGATGTGGCGAAAAAGGCACGCGCCGCATGGAAAGATATCAAGCTCACCGGCCCTGTTGTCGCAAATGAATGGCAATGGTGTTCCATCAATTCGTACAATGAGCAGAACAGGCCCAAAGGGGCCGAACGCAATTACTGCTGGCTAGAATACTTTATCATGAAAATTGCCGAGGAGCAGAAAAAATCCGGCATCAAGCTGATTGATGTTTTCGACATTCACTGGTACCCGACCGAAAAGGATTACGAGAATCGCGTCAACTGGCACCGCGTTTTATTCGACACCACCTACAATTACCCCGGAGCAAACGGCATCAAGAATGTCAGCGGCAAATGGAACAACAACGAGACCAAGGAATACATTTTCACGCGCATCCGCAAATGGCTTGACCAGTATTTTGGCGAGAATCACGGGATTACGCTTGGCATTACCGAAACAAATTTAAACGACACCAACGCAATGGTCACGGCACTCACTTACGCTTCGTTTATCGGAACCATGCAAGACAACGGCGTTGAGATTTTTACTCCGTGGAGTTGGGGCGACGGCATGTACGAAGTGGTGCATCTTTTTAGCCGTTACGGGCACGAGAACCGCGTGCAATCCACATCATCAAACGATTCGCTTGTATCGGCGTACAGTTCCATCACGAACAAAGGCGATTCACTCACAGTAATTCTGGTGAACCGCTCCGAAAAAGACGAGCAGCAAGCAAACATATCTATACCGAACTTTGGAGCAAGCGATAAAAACGTGACGACGTTGACGCTTGCAAATATCAGCGGAGAGACGTTCGTTTCACATACGCAAAACGCGCTGAAGAAGGGAACAGCCGCCATCGCAGGCGACAAGATTTCGCTTACGCTCCCCGCAAAATCCATCACCGCTATAATCGCAGTTTCAGAAAAGCCGAAAGTAGTCGATTCCACGAATTCGATTAAGTATAGGCGTTCGATGGGCAGCGTCAAAAATATTCAAACAAATTATAGCATTACAACACAAGGCAAAAATATTACCGTGAACAGGATTGTAAACTTATCAGGAAATTCGAAAAACAATTACACGCTCGTCAATGCGATTGGACAGGTTATCAAAAGCGGAATGTGGAACTTCAATACAGGCTCTTTGAACATTGCTGTGCCGCATTCGGGCAAGTTCATTCTCCGCATCGGCAAGGAACATTTTCACGTACAAGTGATGCAGTAGAGTTGCGATTTTCTGAAGATAATTGTCCAAGATCCTCAATCAGGTCGAGGATGACTATTTAAAAAGTCGAGGAAGACAACGCCCCCAACCACTGTTTACTAACCACTAGCCACTAAAAAATTATTATCTTTAGTCCTGTAATTAACGATTTTTTTTCGGAGCGTTTCATGTCAAAATCGACTGCTCTCGTCCAGGTGGCGACATTCCTTGCATCTTTTTCGCTCACTGCGTGCATCGCCTATCAATGCCCTTCTCCAGAAACGGCCCCCGCGGAAAAAACGCAGACGCCTATCATTTTAGGGCAAGACACGGTTCAAGCCGCAGAAACCCAGACTGGCACTTACTCCGAAATGCAGGTTGTCACGGGCGACAGCGCGACGCAAATTCTCGACCAGTTCAAGTTGACGACTCCCGACCAAACGCCAAACACAACGCCCACGATTCTCGTACAAACTAGAGTCGATACGGTCTTGATGATGTTGCCGCCGTGCGACAAGACGCACTTTTCGCATTGCACGCTCGAAACGACGATGGACCCGTACAAGGCATTCCCGGCACTTGCCAATTACGTGTTCAGCTATGCCGATACGCTCAACAGAGCGGGCCAAAGCGATTCCGCTTCTGTTATCCTGAACAGTTTTTCTTCGATGGCTCCGATGTGGCAGCAATGGCAGGCCCAATCGGACACGCTTCGTGACGCATTCGGGAAACGTCGCGAAGAAAAAGCGAAAGAATTCGAATCTATGGCTCTCCAGATTCAGAACATGAACCGCGTACAGTCTTCGTACAGCATGGTTGCCGAAACGGCAGACAGCTTGATTGCTCAGCTCGCGCCGGGCGATTCGCTTGCCAACTGGGCCAAAGGCCAAAAGCAAATCGCTTATACGAACACGCTAAAGAAAGCGACGAAAGAATTTAACGGAATCAAGGCCCTCGCCGATGAAAAATCTCAATTCGCCGAAGCCCGCAAGCAAACCGAAGAATTCCGCATCCGCTACCGCGATTTCGAAGACACGCTTCACGTACAAGCGTTCATCGACCACATTGCAGAACTCGAAAAAGCAGTCGATTCTGAAACCGCAAAAATGTGGGAAAAGAACGATCCCGAACAAGCTCTCGCCAAGGTCGATACGCTTATCGCCACCGAGAAATTCGACAAGGCAAAAGATTTGCTGAACAAGCTCAAGTCGAGCAAGCTCCGCAAAGAAGCAAACGAAAAATACATCGTCCTCGCCGACGCTTACTGCAACAAGCAGCGCAAAGCGACATCGCAATTCTTTGCAAAGTCGCAAAAGCAAACAGACGAAGCCAAGAAAAAGAAATTGCTGAACGACGCCATCGCAGCGCTTGACAAGTGCCTTGCGGAATACCCGGAAACAACGCAAAAAGAAAAAGTCGAAAACAACAAGAAGTTCATCGAAAAGGAACTCGGCAAGTGACAGACTGGTGGTATTACGCCCAATATCCAGCATTCTTTATATTGGGCGGAGTCGTAAGCCTCATCAACAGCATTGCTGGAGGCGGCTCTACACTTAGCCTCCCCATCATGATATTCCTCGGGCTCCCTGCGACTGTCGCAAACGGCACGAACCGTATCGGGCTTATCATCGGGAATTTCAGCAGCGCATTGAATCTTGCACGGCACGGTTATCTGAACAAAAAAATATTCTTGCAGCTCCTTGTGCCGACATTTTTGGGAGCACTTATCGGTGCGTGTTTTTTAGTCCGCATTGGAGACAAGCTCTTCCAGGCGATTCTCGCGGTCGTCATTTGCCTTGTGGTTGTCATGAGCAACTTACGCAAAGACATTCTTGGCAAGCCTCCTGAAGTTCCGCCCGCAAAGCTCACGCTTAAAGGGGCTCTCGGATTTTTCGCCATCGCTATTTACGGTTGCATCGTGCAGGTCGGCGTCGGTTTTGTACAAATTTTCGGACTCACGCGTTACACCGGACTTGACCCCATTCACGTGAACGCCCTCAAGAACGCGCTCACCAATGTATTCTTGCTCGTAAGCACAATCGCTCTTGGCATTGCAGGGAAAATCGACTGGCCCATTGCGCTTGTCATGGCGGCAGGAGCGTGGCTCGGCGGCTACCTCGGCAGTTTTACGCAACGCAAAAAAGGGAACAAGTTCATCCAGCGTTTCATCAGCGTTTGCAGCATTGGCATGGCCATTGCGCTCGTCATAGATTTAATCGTGAAATAAGGCTTTTCTAGCTGACGATATTCCGGTGACGTTCGACAAGTTGCCTTAAACTGATAGAGTCTCTTTTTTCTTGTTCCGTTTTCAAGTCGGCCATAATTTGTGCAAAATAATTTGCTTTTTCCGCTTTGCCGGCCAAGAACATTTCTTCGTAACTTCTCTGGGCGACCGTAACCACTTCGGGACAAAAGCTCGACGAGAATCCGTATTTTTTACAAGTTTCGGCCATATCTTCGTCAGTGACGCTCTTGTAGTCAAAATCAGCCCTGTTGACAAGTGCAATCATATCATCAACAATATCGCACAGCACATCGTGGGACGACGAAAAACGGGCACGCAAAAAACTGCAATACACCGCTTCTTTATACATTTTTTTATTGATAAAATAATCCTTCAAGAAGCGGAAGCAATGGACCAAATCGCTTGAACGGTACGCGCACTTCATGGCGGCCACGATTTCTTTCAGCAGTTCTTCCCAGCGTTTTTCTGCATAGCAAACCATAGCAATCAATATTCTGCATTTTGCCGATGTCGGGTTCCACTTAATCGCTTCGTTCGCCGCATTCCGAGCACCATCATAATCCCCGGAATCTAACGAAGTCAAAGCATACTGGCGGTAAATCCAATCCGCAGGGCAAACCGCACTCGTATTTTTAATCTGCCGATCTGAAGAAGTCTGGTAATAATGCAAATAAAGCATCCATTCCATGCGGTCAGAAACAGAAACGAAAGTAATGGTATCGTTCGATACAAACGGATGGTCTTTAAGCACTTCCATCAAGGGTTCGATAATCTTCAACGATTTTTGGTAATCTTTACGTTTGTACGCATCAAGAGACAAGTCCAATATTTCCATTACACCGTTACGACCGCCAACGTCTTCGAGCTTTTGACTCATGATGGCGGATTTAATCTGGAACAAGTCCTCTAAATTTTTTGCGGTTTCAATGGATAGCATAATCTACATTCAAAAACTCCCAGTAATAAAATACTCTTTTTTTGAGCTGTAGAAAACACCGGAGCCGATAAAGCACCGAACAGGGCCATAAAAATTATTTTTTCTGGCGTCGGATTCTTTTAGGATGTTTTTTAAGGGGTTCGCCAAGGCCAGCAATCAGCTCTGAAGCCAACGCTTCATCACCCGCAGCGAGCAACATTTTTTGCGGACGTTTCAGTTTTTTGATGCGGGCTTCCAAGCGGAGCGCTTCTTCGCGGGAATCCAGCGAAAACGTTTGCAGCACACATTCCGGCGGAAACGCCTTGGTGAACTTCGCCCCACGGCCACTGCAATGCTCTTCATAACGGGCCTGCACGTCAACGGCGTAGCCCGTGTAAATGCGGTTACCCTTACAGCGGAGCATATAGACGAAATGGGACATAAGGGAGTGAGCACGGCTCTTCGAGCCTTTGAGGTATGAGGTCGGTGCAACGCACCTTTGAGGAATGAGCTGTGAGCTATGAGCAGTGAGACATGAGCTATGAGTTACAAGGCTAACTCAACGCTCAAAGCGAAGCGACCTCAAAGTGCCAACGGCACGACCTCAAAGCCCTATTCCTTCTTCTTCGACACGATGCTCATGTAAATCGTTCCGAGGATGGCGGCACTGAAGCTTCCAAGGAGAATGCCCAGCTTTGCAGAATCCTTGTTCGCACCGTCTTCAAAGGCAAGTCCAGCAACAAAGAGGGCCATCGTAAATCCGATACCGGCAAGCATGCCGCCGCCCCAGAGCACCTTCCAAGAATAGCTCGGCTTCTTGGATACGCCAATCTTCACGGACAAGAGGCTGAAGAGGAAAATGCCTATCGGCTTGCCGAACACAAGGGCGAGCGCCACTGCACTCAGCACAGGCACATCCAAACCGCCCAGCTTGACTTCGACACCGGCATTCGCAAGGGCAAAGACAGGCATAATTGCAAAATTCACCCACGGCACAAGCGGCTTGTACAAACGTTCTTGCATCGAGACACTTTCGCGGGCGCCACGCTGGAGCAAGTTGAACACGCGATATTTTTCTTCACCAGAAACTTTAGAATCACCAGAAAGCACATCGCCCACGCTATTCGCAAAGTGAGCCACCATGCCTCTTGCCACAACAGGCTTTGCCGGAACAGAGAGGCCAAGCAACACGCCCGCAATCGTCGGGTGCACGCCGGACTTGACAAAGAACGCCCAGATGGCAAAGCCAATGACGCCGTGCAAAAGCAAGTTGCGAACGCCAATGCGGAACAATACGTTAATCAAAACGAGGAGCGCAAACGCCGTTCCAAGAGCCACAAAGTTGATGCCGTCGCCGCTCGGGTAACCAATCGCAATCACGAGAATCGCGCCGATATCATCCGCAATGGCAAGCGTCAGAATCATCACGCGGAGCGCATGCGGCACCTTCTTGCCCAAAATCGCCATGCAGCCCACCACGAACGCAATATCCGTCGCCGTCGGGATTCCCCAACCGTGGGACGTACCCGGAGGGCAAAGCGCCAAGTAAATCAATGCAGGGAACAGCATACCGCCCGCCGCCGCGATAATCGGGAGACTCGCTGCCTTCGGGTCGTGGAGTTCGCCATACGTCATTTCGCCCTTGACTTCTAGCCCGATATTGAAGAAGAATATCGTCATCAAGGCGTCGTTGATGAACCAGTGCAAATCGCCTGTGCCCACCCAGCTGCCAATCGTCACCATGAACGGCAAATGCCAAAAATGCTCGTACGATGAGGGGCTGAGATTCGCCCAGATGAGAGCCGCGACCGTCATAATGATAAGCACTATGCCGCCAGTCGTCTCCACCTTCATCAGGCGTTCTATCGGGGTGATAATCTTACGTACCGGGGTTTCCGGAAACATGTCTTCAATTTTATCGCTGCTAGTTACTCGTGCTGACATACGCAAATCAATATAGATAAGTTTTTCAAAAAAATTTTTCCGCAAGATTCATTTTTTACACATAATTACGATAAACACAAAATAGAGCATCAACAACCGATCCCGGCACAAGGCCGGGATGACAATACAGCGCAAATTACAAGAACATCGAGAGCACGTCTTTTAGCTTGTCGATGCTGACAGGCTTTGCGATATGCTCGTTCATTCCCGCTTCAAAAGAAGCCTTGCGGTCTTCGTCAAAAGCGTTCGCCGTCATAGCGACAATCGGGATTTCGGCAACATCCTTGTTTTCGAGGGCCCTGATGCGTTTAGTCGCTTCGTAGCCGTCCATCACAGGCATGCGCACATCCATCAGCACAAGGTCGAACGGTCTCGTCGTCGCCTTCGAGAGCATCTTCACGGCGATGTCGCCATCTTCCACAGCAGTCACGATAAAGCCATTGTCCTGCAAAAGCTCCATCGTAATTTCGCGGTTGAGGATGTTGTCTTCAACCAAAAGAATCTTCTTTCCAGCAAAGCCTGATTTTTCAAGTTCAATCGACTCGGTCTCGTTCTTTTTCGACTGCACCAGCTTGAATTCAAACGTCATCGTGACTTCCGTACCGACATTCACGCGACTTGCAATTTCAATTTGGCCGCCCATGATTTCAACGGAATTTTTCGTAATGGCAAGCCCAAGCCCCATGCCGCCAATATCCCTCGACACCGTGGATTCTCTCGCAAACGGCTCATAGACCGTCTTGAGGAAATCTTCGCTCATGCCGATACCGTTATCGCGAATGCGGAACTCATACCCCGCATAGCTAGACTTCGAAAGCGGAGTTTCCTTGACGCTCATCGAAATGGAGCCACCTTCCTTTGTAAACTTGATCGAATTCGAAAGAACCTTGAGCAACGCCTGGAGCAGGCGCTCCCTATCGCAAACAACTTCTTCGTCCGTGATGCCGGCATAATCAATTTCGAATTTCAAATCCTTCGACTGCAAATCGGCGCGGACATTACGTTCCACATCATGAATAATTTCAAACAAATGCGTCGGACTTTCGTTGAGGTCGAACTTGCCCGATTCAATGCGGCTCATGTCGAGAATATCGTTGATGATATAAAGCAATCGGTCTGAGCTTTGATCTATCTTGACCAAACAATCCCTGACGCGATCACGATCGTCCATGTGCGAAAGAGCGATAGATGTAAGGCCGACGACAGCCGTCAATGGCGTACGAATTTCGTGGCTCATGCTGTTGAGGAATTCTTTTTTCGCACTGTTTGCCGCTTGGGCCGCCGAAAGTGCCTGCTTCAAAGCTTCGGCCTGCGTTTCGAGCTGTTCTTTCTGTTCCAGCTGCAAGCGAGTCGATTCATCCACGCTGATAAACCCGGCAACAATCTGCACCCGTGCATCGGGCGCCTTGCCCACCATCACGAACTTCAACTGCCAATATTCAACAGCACCATTAATAATCATCCTAAAGTTCACATAATACGCATTCTTTGTCGAAAGTTTTTCCATCACAACATCACGATCCGTCATCTCCATGAACTTCTCGTGGTCATCAGGATGCACAAGCGTATTCGCAATCAGCTTTAACCGGTCTTCAAAATTCCCGACCTTTTTCCAGTTCGGATTATCGGCCCAATCGTTTTTCTTGATGTAATAAAGATGGTCTTCTTTCGTCGAAGGATTGATAAAGCTCACCAGCGAGAAGTCTTCGGAAAGGCCGTTGATAACAGACAACCTCTCTCTTTCGGCTTCGACAGCCACCTTCTCGTCATTCACGTCTTCGACACCGATAATCACGTAGCCCTGTCCCTTGGCATCGGCAAAACCAATCAACGTATGGCGAATCCAAACCCAGTTGCCGTTGATAAAGCAACGCATATCGACAATACGCCTCGACTCGGATTTCGCCATAATATCAAGGAAGGATTCCTTATTGAACACGCTATGACAAAGCGCCAAATCATCCTTATGAATTTTCGTCAATTCGTCATCGTTCATGATATCGTAAATAGAAGCGTTCAAGTCGAACCGGCTTGTAATTTCCTTGTACAAATCATTTTTAGAATTGGAATACGCGACATACGAACCGGACTCCGGATTTACGTAGTAAATGTTGGTAAAGTTCTTCGAAAGAAGTCCTAGCAATCTCATTTGCATGTAACGGACTTTTCCCACATCGTCAAGTGCGGAGCGTTCCGCTTCTTCGGCAATACAACGTATCGCCACACGTCGCAATAGAATAAAGTAAGCGACAAAGAAGATAAGCACGCCAATTCCAAGGCAAAGGAAAATAAAACGAATCTTATGGATATCGCCCATCGCATATTCTGCGGGGGACGAAACCACAATGCTCCAGTTGTTGATTTCAATCGGACGGAAATAAATGCAGTTGCTACTTTCCCAGTAATTTTCAACACAAGTTCGTCCTTCCTTACCGGCAAGGATGCTATCGACAATTGCGGAGAACAAGCCGTTTTCGTTGTCCTTTTCGTTCTTGTAATCGAAAATACTCTTCAATGAGTCATGTTCCGTATCCGCTACGTATCTGCCGTCTTCTCGGTTGACGATGGCGACGAACATTTTGCGGTCATAACCTTTGTCGGCACGTAAATACTGATGGATGAGTCCCAAACTATAATTCCAGAAAATCATGGCCACCGTCTGTCCCTGATTTTTTACAGGAACAAAATGATACAAGAATTTTTCATCTTGATTTTCACCTTCAAGGCGAACGGTCACATGCGCATCCGACGATTTTTCTTTCTCGAAAAAAAGCCCCATCGCAGAGGACTGTGTTACAGCTCCATTGGGCAAAATCACCGTATCCCCCGGCAAGAGAATACTGATTTTTTGATCTTTCAAGAACGGTCGCATTTCTTTTAGCCAGGATTGTACGCTATCGACGGAATATTCCGAACGGTCTTCCAATGATGTTGCGATAAACTGGAGCGTTCCACCGTAATGCAAGTTATTTATGATAAACTCGTGGGACACGACCTTGGCATATTCTTGAAGCCTATCAAAACAGCTGTCTTCGACAATTTTCAAAACTTTTTGGCACGAAAACAGGAAAGCAACGGTCGCCACCACCACAAGGACAATAGCAAAAATAAAGTGATCTCGACGCATCACTTTTTCACTGCGGACACCATCAATACTTTTATTCATTCACTCATCACTTTTTAAGGAACCTTGCCAAAATATACTTCATTTTTTCAAGGTCTATCGGTTTAGCGATATGCTCGTTCATGCCAGCGTCAAAAGCCGCACGGCGGTCTTCTTCAAAGGCGTTTGCGGTCATGGCGACAATCGGAATATTCGCCTGGAACTTTTCCTTGAGCATGCGGATTTGATGCGTCGCCGTAAAGCCGTCCATTACAGGCATCTGCACATCCATGAGAACAAGGTCATACTGTCCCGGCTTGGAAGCCTTCACCATATCGACCGCTTCGCGGCCATTCACCGCAGTAAAGACTTGCAGTCCGTAATCCGCAAGGATGTCGCATGCGATTTGCCGATTCATTTCGTTATCTTCGACAAGCAAAATTTTCTTGCCCGCAAAATTGAAGTTGAACGTGAACGGCTTTTTCCCCACGCGATTCCTGTCGTGCAACATAAATTCAATATCAATGACGACTTCGGTTCCCTTGTTCTCTTCGCTGAAGATTTCGATGAAACCGCCCATCATCTCGACAATGTTCTTCGTGATGGACATGCCGAGTCCCGTTCCCTGAATGCCGCTCACCGTCGAAGAATTCGCACGTGTAAACGGTTCGTAAATCATCTTCAGGAATTCGGCGTTCATGCCCATGCCGTTATCGCGGATGCGGAATTCAAAGCTCGCCGCTCCCGGTTTCAGCGATTTAGATTCGTTTACCTGCAACACGATGGAGCCGCCGGCATGCGTATATTTAATCGCATTCGAAAGCACGTTGAGCAACACCTGATTCAAGCGTAGCTTATCGCACATAATTCCGGCATTGTTCACATTCATTTGTACATCAAACGTCAAATTCTTTGCATGCACATCCGCTTGGACAATATCCACGAGAGCCTCGATAATTTCGTTGAGGTTCTCGGCATTCTCCGTAAGCACCATCTTGCCCGATTCAATGCGGCTCATGTCAAGCACATCGTTAATCAGCGAGAGCAAGTGATTCGAGCTTTGTGCCAGTTTTTTCAAGTAATCCAGAACAAGTTCTTTTTCGTCGATATGGGCAATCGCAAGCCCCGTGAATCCGACAATCGCGTTCATCGGCGTGCGGATATCATGGCTCATGTTCGATAGGAACGCGGTCTTTGCACGGTCAGAAGACTGCGCCATCGAAAGCGCCTTTTGCAGCATGATCTGTTGCTTTTCGAGCAAATCATTCTGTTCGGCAATTTTTGCATCCAGTTCGTTTTTCTCAATCTGGTCATCGCTCAAAAGCATGAACGAAAGCACGAACGAAACAACTTCGTTATCGTCATTACGCTCAATCGTTGTAAACTTGGCACGCAACCATTCACCGCTCAGAGTCTTGAGTTCCAATTCTCGCTGCTCGGCATTTTTCAAGAAATTCTGGACATAAAACAAGTTCGACAGTTTTCGCCAATCTTGTTCAAACTCCGGCTGGACAAGTTCGCTAAATTTCTTGATTTCGTAAGAGTACGTGCTGTAAGCAGGGCGTTTATCGACCCACGAAAGGTTAGAGGATTTGATTGTACGGAACGAATTGTCTTCGACATTGACAAAGTAAATGGACACGTAATCGTCGTAAAGAATGTCGTTCACAAAGTCCTTGAGGATAAGATCATCCTTTTCGGCAAGGCAAAGCGCCACGGCTTTCGGACTATCGAATTCGTTACCGACTTTCACGAACTTCATTTCGCAGTAGTGAGGCCGTCCGCCGACATTGCCGCGATACGTCGTGATAAACGTTTTTTGCAAAGCAAGTTCATTCTTGATGTTTTCAACAGCCCCCGCTTCACGTACCATCTGGCGGTCGCGTTCCCATACAACGCCATCTACAAATTCGTCAAATACTTGAGAATACGAGACTCCCGAACGGAAACGGCTCCCGAACAGCGATTCCGATTCCTTGTTCATCGAATACGGAGTGATGGAATCTTTTTCGAGATTGATGTAATAGACCGAAGAATACTCCGATGCAAGCACATCGATGATTTCCAAGTCGTGCTCAATTTTTTTCTGGTGCATGCGGACAGTACGGATTTGTTCATCCTTATCCGCAAAGCCAATCACGAACGCTTTCTGTTTTTTGTTGACGGCAACGATTTTGCATTCACAGAACTTGTCCGCATAATTCAAAAATTCAAAACTCGTAACACCTTTTTTCTGTAAAAGCAGTTTTATGTTCTTTAACGAAAGCTTTCTGGAAACGACATCCACATTTTGCGGAGCGACAACCTTATTGACGATAAACTCAATTGCACCGCTATACGTCAATTCGCCAAGGGAATTGCCAAGCATTTTCTGGATATTCTCATTGACTTTATGCAAAGTCACTTGATCCGCTTCCAAATCGCAATAGAAAATACACGAGTAATCCGATGCCAAAAGCGATGTCACGGCGGCATCTTCGTCCATGCGCTTTCTGCGGTTGATTTCGTTTTCCGCAAAGCTTGCCACGAACTTAAGCATGGTAAAATTCTTCAGCGATTCCTTCGGGTTGTCCAGCACGACAAAGCCATAACGCCGTTCGCTAGAGACAATCGTCGATACGCTAATGCACTTAACATCCTGTACCGGCAACAAGCTATACAACCGCACCCAGACACCCGATTCGTCATTTTGCGAATCTAGATAAACTGCATCCATTTTGCCGACAGATTCAATCCATGGCATGACGACTTCAAACGGCAACCGCTGGAGAACAGCCTTGTTGGGCTTTACCCCTTTCCGGCACCATTCATACGTGCTGTTGAGGTACATCCTCTCCTTGTCGGATTCCAGAATATAGGCCCTGTCCGCTTTGTAAAAAGAAGCAAGCGTCGAAAGAACTTCCTCGATGGCATCCTTGGAGCGTTTTTCCTTATAAAGAACATCTATACAGTCACGGATGGCGGCATCCTGCTTTTGGCGTTCCGAAACGTTATACGCCACCATCATCGCCTGATATTCATCCGTAATTTCATTCTTGGAAATGTAACAGACAAAGCGGCTGTAATGCCAACCGATATGCGGCGAGTAGAACCTGCAAGTGTATTCCGGGATAGAATCGCCTTTCTGGAACTGCTCTATAAGCGTCTTGGCCGAGAGATGCCGCACAAACGCTTCCTGATATTCCTTATCGACAAGCTGGCTTGCAATCTTTTCGACAATCGCATCGTAATTCGGGAAATCATCGCCAAAGAATTTACTCACGTCCTCCGATTTTCCTTCGATTACCTGAACGAACGGACGATAGACCTTGCCCTCGGAAAGGTTCACCTTGAAGTAACTATACGCCTTATCAAGAATCGCCTTCCCGTACAATTTTTCATTAAGGGATTTCTGGAAGCTTTCATATTTAGCATCCAAATTCATCGTCTTGATTTCATCGCGCAGTTCTTTTTCGGCAGCCTTCTGGATTAGCACAATCTCGGTAATATCGCGATGCCAGCCTTCGAGCCTTATCCCCTTTTTATAGTTATAATTGCGACACCCACCGCAACGTACAAAATGAACTTTACCATCGGACGAATGCCAGGGGTACTGTATTTCGGCCTTTTCCCCGGCACTCATCTTATCCACATACGCCTTGACTTCCTTAAAATGCTCCGGGTCAATGTTATCGAACCAAGCGTGGAAAATATCCTCGCTGGATACGCCCTCGTTTAGCCCGAGCAACTTGAGCATCGTCTTGTTGGCGAACATACGCGGAACCTGACCATCGTCAATTTCGACAGCCCAAAGCCCTATGCCCACCCCATCCATGATATCAGCAGTCAACGGTATCGAATTTTCTTCAGTCATAGAAATCCCACATATCACCTTATAAAAATAATACCATTTATTATTAAAATTCTAAACCAATGAAATTTTTACCACTTTCCCCCAATAAAAAAAGAAATCCCGGACATAACTGCCCGGGACTCTTTTCCATATACAACAAAGACTAGAAGAATGCAGGCGGCCAACGCGGGTTCTTGGAAGACATATCAATCTTGTAGAAGTCCTTCTGAAAGCGTCCGTCGTCCATGCCGTACATCTGCATCACGTGGCGAGCAATCCACTTGCCGAGCTTGAGCACTGTGAGCTTTTTGCGGAGACGCCCCTGGCAGTCGCGGTTCATGATATCCGGGAGCGTCGAGGTCGTGAGAATTTCGTCGATGGCCGGGCTGTTGAGCTTTTCGCGGGCTTCTGCACTCGTGTGGAAGTGCGTCACGCCGAAGCAAACGCGGTTCGGGTTGCCCTTCTTGATGTGTTCGCAGCACTGCACAATCGTCGTACCCGTGCGGACCATGTCGTCGAACACAATCACGTCCTTGCCTTCGATTTCTTCAATGCTGATGTCGGAAAGTTCCGGGTTGAACGTCATGGAAATTTCACGTTCGCCGGTACGCACCTTGTCCATCACCACGCGCTTGCATTCCGGGAGCTGGAGAGCGTCGAACACGGCGTTCATGAACGGGCGTGCGCCCTTGTCCGGGGAAACAATCACGAGGTTGTTGCCGTCCTTACCGGTTTGAACAAAGTTGCTGTTCTTGATGTAGTGGGCATAGACGTCGGTCGGAATCAAATTGTGGAAATTGCCTTCGAAAACTTCGTTGAAGAGGTTCTGCACCTTGATGCTGTGGTTGTGGCAAGTGACAACAGCATCGACACCAGCAGTCTTCAAAAGCTGGGCGTAAAGGAGACTCGTGAAAGCCTGACCGTCAAACTTCTTGAGGTCGATGTCCGGGCGGTCCTTTTCGAGTTCGCCAATGCGGTGCGGACCGCGGTCCTGTGCGCTGTAGAACAAATCCGGTTCAACCAACACGACCTGTTCTGCACCGTTGTCCTTAGCGGCGCGGGCCAAAATGCAGTTGCGCATGGCGTAGTCGTTACGGCTGCGTTCGTGGTTCGAAACCGAGCAAATCAAGACAATCTTGCCTTCGAGACGTCTGCCGATATGTTCCATGTCGGCCACGTCCAGCATGTAGCGGGGGCAGAATTCGGAGTTGGCGAAAGTCTTCAGGGAGACCACGTCGGAGATATCTTCACGGAGACCGATGTACTGCGCCATG